>Ga0208785_1000044_pt1 | contig 46106 bp, 40 predicted proteins | sample DEB08_DNA_2_FD_185499 | JGI IMG/M metagenome (GOLD analysis project Ga0208785, IMG submission 185499) | Aqueous microbial communities from the Delaware River and Bay under freshwater to marine salinity gradient to study organic matter... | ecosystem: Environmental > Aquatic > Marine > Coastal ...
CCGAAACCGTTCTTCTTGCCGGGGCCCGAACCCCGATCGGCCGACTTTCGGGTTCGCTGGGTTCGCTCAGCGGTACCGACCTTGGCGGTTTGGCTATCGCCGAAGCACTCCGGCGAGCTGGTGTCGCCGGAGAAGCCGTGGACTACGTCTACATGGGTCAGGTCGTGATGGCTGGCGCCGGTCAAGTCCCAGCTCGTCAGGCCGCGCTCAAAGGCGGCGTTCCCTTGACCGTCCCGTCGACCGGGATCAACAAGGCTTGCCCATCGGGCCTCAACGCCATTCAGCTAGCCCATCGGCAGATCGCCAATGGCGAAGCTGAACTGATCGTCGCCGGCGGCATGGAGTCCATGACGCAGGCCCCGTACGTGTTGCCCAACGGCCGGGCCGGATACCGCTATGGCGACGCCACCCTGCACGACTCGCTGACCCTCGACGGGCTCTATTGCAGCTTTCACAACGAGTTGATGGGGGCAGGAACGGAGCGTTATGCCGCGGCTGCGGCAATCCCCCGACCCCCTCAGGACGCCTACTCGGCCCAGTCCCACGAACGCGCCGCTCGAGCGCAAGCCGATGGTCTGTTCGACGCGGAGATCGCCCCGGTTACCATTCCCCAACGCAAAGGCGACGACCTGGTGGTCTCAGCTGATGAAGGCATCCGGCTGGGGATCACTGCGGAAACGCTGGCCGCTCTCCCCGGTGCGTTCGCAGATGGCGGCAACGTCACGGCGGGCAACGCCAGCCAGCTCAGCGACGGGGGTGCGGCAACGATCGTGACGACCCGAGCCCAGGCCGAAGCGCTCGGGGTTGAGCCTCTGGCCGAAATCCTCAGCTATGGCGAAGTTTCCGGTCCGGATACTTCGCTACTCACCCAACCGAGTCGAGCGACCGCCGTGGCGCTCGAACGCGCCGGTCTTACGGTCGCTGACGTTGACCTGTTTGAGTTCAACGAGGCGTTCGCTGCGGTGGCGTTGGCGTCCATGGCCGACCTTTCGCTACCCGACGATGTGGTCAACGTGAACGGTGGAGCAATCGCGCTTGGTCACCCCATCGGGATGAGTGGCGCTCGACTAGCGATCACCTTGGCCTACGAGCTGAAACGCCGTGGTGGGGGAATTGGTGTGGCTGCGCTCTGCGGTGGCGGCGGCCAAGGCGATGCGTTAGTTCTTCGGGTCAAGGCGTAAACATCAGAACCGCCCGTTGACCATGATCGCGGCCGCTACCCCACTGCGTGCAGCGACCAGTTCCAGCGGAAGCGTCCGGGACGAACCCGGAACTCTTCTAGCGTGTCCGGCCCGCAGGCCGCGGTCCCTAAACCGCGTACCGCCAGATCAACATGCACCTCGGTCGTGGTTGTCGCCGGCAGCTCGGCCAGCGTCGCGGCCGAGGCCAGGTCATGATCGTGGTGGGGTCGGACGGTCATGGTCAAGAGCCGGTCACCGGCAAGCAGCAGGCCTTGACCGGTGTCGTTGCGTAACGTCAACCAACGCGTTTCGACATGCGCTCCGTGTTCTTGAGGCACGACAAACGGGTGATACTGCTCGGCCACGGTTGATGACCATTGACCGACCATCGCCGACGAACGCCGGTCCGGATAGGTTTCGTGAGGGCCTAGTCCCAGCCATTCGAGCTGGTGGTACGTATCGGGAACAGTGAACCGCACCCCAACTCGGGGCAGGTCCGACCAGCTCGCCGGAACCACGATCTGTTCGCTGAACGTCACCTTGTCGTGTTCGACCCGCATCCTCGTGAGATGCTGCGCTTCGGCGTCGCTACCAACCAGTCGACGGCGCAGCGTGAGCTCCTCCACCCCGTCGCGCCGGCGACGCTCCACCCCATCGAGTTCTATCCGAAGCCGATCAAGACCCCATCGCTGCCAGTCCCGCCGAACCCCTGCGATGTCAGCCATCCATCCCTGCGCCACCCCATCGTTATCGGTGGGGGCACGCCAGAGCCAACCGCAAAGATCACTGTCAACCAACCGGTCTGAACCTGCCCGGATCGCGGAAATTCCCTGATCGTCGATATCGACTTCCAACGCTGGCTGGCCGCGGCGTCGCTTCGCCGGTAGCGGACCGGGTTGACCAGCTAGCAGCATCTGGTCCCAGGCCACGAGATGTCCTCGATCAGCCCACGGGGTCCGATCGCGGGTTCGCCATTCGCAGCGAAGGTGGACTTCACCTCCGGTTTCGGTCGCCAACTTGGCCCGAACCGCATCCGCAACCGGCACATCCACCACGGTTTGCTCCCCGGGGGCGACATCAACTCGCAGACGACCTTGGGCGATTTGGCGTCCGTCTCGGGTCAGCGTCCACTGCATCACGAGGTCGTTGAGGTCACTAAACCAGCGACGGTTCAACACTCGTATCCGCAGCGACCGCTCGGCGGTCACCACCACCGGCCGGCACCCCCAGGCCAGTTCACGCATCGCCGGGTGTGGGGTTAGGTCTGGTCCGGTCAACCCGTTGATACAGAAATTGGCGTCGTTGGGTTCGTCACCGAAATGCCCACCGTACGCCCAGTAGAAACGACCGTCGCGGTCGTGTTCAGCAAGACCCTGATCCCGCCAATCCCAGATGAAACCTCCGGCCAAGGCGGGCTGTTCCCAGAACGCCTCAAGAAAACGATCCAACGAACCGTTGGAGTTGCCCATGGCGTGCGAATACTCACAAACCACCATCGGGCGGTCGTCGTCACCGGTTCGTTCCGCCCACTTGGCCCACTCCACGACGTGATCGATCGTCGGGTACATGGTGGAAACCACGTCGCTACCTCGACGCTCCGTGTCGGTGGGACGGCGGCGGGTCGCGGCCACGTCAAGGCCAGATGACTGCAGCATCCGCCAGCGTTCGACGCCTTCGTGATGCACGAACCGACCCGGGTCAACAGCACGAACCCAGGCCGCCATTGCCTCATGTACCGGTGCATGGCCCGACTCGTTGCCCAGCGACCAACCAATCACACTCGGATGATTTCGATCGCGGCGCACCATTCGTTGGAACCGCTCGGTGATTGCCCGCTCATAACGCGGATCGTGGGCCAGTGAACGCTCCCGAGCGTGACATTCCACGTTCGCTTCGGACACCACGTAGATCCCCAGTTCGTCGCAGAGATCTAACAGGTGGTGGTCGTTGGGGTAGTGCGCGGTGCGCAAGGCGTTGAGGTTGTGTTGCTTCATCAACACCAGTTCGTCACGCATCTGGTCGACGGTGACCGTCTTTGCGTGAATCGGGTCATGGTCGTGCCGGTTCACCCCAAACAATGTGATCGGTGTTCCGTTGATCCGCAGCCGACGCCCCGTCCACTCCACCCGCCGAAACCCAAACCAGGTGGCGTGAGCTTCCAGCACTTTTCCGTTGCGGTCCAGCAGTTCGGTGAGCAACCGGTAACGAGTTGGAGTTTCGGCCGTCCACGCTGCCACGCTGGCCACGGTGAATGTCGCGTTGGCGTTGGGTCCTGGGTAGCTGAACGCTGAGAGGATCTCTGCGAAGGTTGACCCGCGATCGCGGGTCGCGAAGGGGACCTCAACCGGAGGGGCCACTACTCGGCCTCGCTCGGTTTCCACCCACATCCGTATTTGTTCCCCACCCGGTTGGCCCTGCAGGCGAGAGTTGACGGTCAGCGTGCCGGTTCCGGATGCCACCTCGTAGTCGGCTTGCAACGCCAGATCGTCGACCCGTACCGGGTTGCGTGCTTCGAGATACACCGAACGGTGCAACCCGGCATGCCACCAGTGGTCCTGGTCTTCTATCCAACTGGCGTCGGAATAGCGGATCACCATGACCGCCAGCAGGTTTTCTCCCGGCTCAACGAAATCAGTCAGGTTGAACTCCGACGGAAGTCGGCTGTCCTTGCCCATCCCTACGAAATGTCCGTTGCACCAGACGACCGCCACCGTCTCCGCGCCGCCGAGATGCACGATCAGGTCTCGCCCCCGCCACGTTCGTGGGCACCGAAATGACGTTCGGTAGAGCCCGGTCGGGTTGTGGTCTGGTACCCACGGTGCTTCGGCTTCCGACCAGGGCATCACGATGTTGGTGTAATGCGGGAAATCTCCGGTCCCCTGTCGGGTCCAGCAGCCGGGCACTTCGATGGTGCGCCACTGTTCATCGACAAAACCGGGTTGCGCCCAGCGAGTCGGAGCGTCGTTGGGTCCAGTGACGAGCCGGAAACGCCAAGAACCGTCCAGCGACCGGCGCCAAGGAGAACCGCCATCAACTTTGGCGGTGTCGACATCCGGGTAAGGGGTCAGCGGTGGCCTGGCGGGGAGGCGGTTGAGCTCCGTGAGTTCTGGCTGAAGCAGATCGGCAGGTTTTGGCACGACGACATCATGACTGACGCAGCAGGACCGCGTCGGGAACTTTCCCCCTGCTGCTGTCAACTTCGCCAGCCGGGTGGTTACGAGGCCGTTTTGGTGGCACGCTAACCATCGTCCACCAACGATCGCAGAGTCCCCAGGAGGGATCATGGGAAATCTTCTTGAAGGCAAAGTCGCACTGGTCACCGGCGCCGGGCGTGGTATCGGGCGCGAACACGCGCTGATGATGGCGTCGGAAGGCGCCAAAGTTGTCGTCAACGACCTCGGGGGCGACGCCGCCGGTGGTGGCGGCGACCTGAGCCCAGCTCAAGAAGTCGTTGCTGAGATCGAAGCCATGGGTGGCGAAGCGATCGTGAACGGGGGCAGCGTCGCCGATTTCGCTCAGGCCGGCGAAATGATCCAGCAGGCCATCGATACCTTCGGTGACATCAACATCGTCGTCAACAACGCCGGCATTCTGCGAGACCGCATGCTGTTCTCGATGAGCGAAGAGGATTGGGACGCGGTGATCGGCGTTCACCTCAAAGGCACGTTCGGGCCGAGCCAGCACGCGTCGAGCTACTGGCGGGAGAAGGCCAAGGCCGGTGAAGAGGTGTACGGGCGGATCATCAATACCGCTTCCCCGTCGGGGATTTACGGCAACGTCGGCCAGACCAACTATGGCGCCGCCAAAGCGGGCATCGCCGCGTTCACCATGATCGCCGCACAGGAACTGGTCAAGTACGGCGTGACCGTCAACTGTCTGGCCCCGACCGCCTGGTCGCGCATGACCGCCCCGTTGATGGGTGGCGAAGATGCCCCTGAGGAGTTCAAGGAAAAGATCAGCCCTCGTTGGATCGCCGTGATCACGGCCTGGCTGGCCTCTCCCGAAGCCGCCAACGTGACCGGACGCTGCTTCGACATTCGTGGCGATCAGCTCGGTATCGCCGAAGGTTGGCATCTCGGTCCCGTGGGCACCCAGACCGACGACCCGGCCGACTTGGGACCGGTTGTTGCCGACCTGATGCAACGGGCTCGACTCAACGCCAACATGAACGGTCAGGATCACGAAGGTCCCGGCTTCCCCTCGCAGAGCATCTGATCTCACCGGTCACCGGGTTCACCAACCCCGCCCGGCGTTTCTCCGGAAACTACCGGTGGTCGTCGAAGGCCACCTGACAGAAACCGTGGTTGCAGTAGCCCATCGGGTTTTGGTGGAGGTACTGCTGGTGGTAGTCCTCCGCGAAGTAGAACTCGCTGGCGTCGACGATGGTGGTAGCTACCTCACCGAAACCAGCCCCGGCCAGCCTGGCCTGATACCGGTCGCGGCTGGTGTTGGCCTGCTGACGCTGCGTCTCGTTGAACACGTACAGTTCGCTGCGGTACTGGGTTCCGATGTCGTTTCCCTGCCGCATGAACTGGGTCGGATCGTGCACCTCCCAAAACACCTTGAGCAGTTCCTCATAGGAAACCTGCTCAGGGAAATACACCACTCGGGCCACTTCGTTGTGGCCGGTCATGCCGGTGCACACTTCCTGATAGGTCGGGTTGGGAGTAAACCCGCCCTCGTATCCGACTGCGGTGGTGAACACGCCCGGTATCTGCCAGAAGAAACACTCCGCACCCCAGAAACACCCGAGGCCAAAGTCGGCGATTTCGGTTCCTTGCGGATACGGACCGGCCATCGGGGTACCGAGGACTAGATGTTCGCCAGGTTCAACGATTGGTGTGGCCCGGCCCGGAAGCGCATCGTTGGGATCAGGTAGGTGTTGGGGACGTCCAAACATGGGTTGCCTCTTTAGTTCGGTGGAGTGGTTGGATCAAGGCTGGCCTCGCCGCTGATGGTAACCAGGCAGGAACCGGTGAAGTCCCGCGACGACCGTCCGACATGTACCAGATAGCGGCCAGGATCGATAGACCATCCGGGTTGGGCCCGATGTCGGGCGCCTTCTCCAGCTGGGACCAGCGAGCTCGCCGACAGTTCCGACCATTGCGGATCGCCCGGGTCGTAATGGGCGAACGCCCGCGGTCCGAGCGTGAACGTCACATCGGTGGAGGCGCCAGCAACAAGCTCGACTTTGCGGAACGCTTTGAGCTCCCGCACCGGCCGAACCACCTGCGGATCAAGCGGTTCGACATAGACCTGCACCACCTCGCTACCGGTCCGCTCGCCGGTGTTACGGACCGTCACCTGAACCGACAGGGACTCCCCTGCCACCAACTCCATGGTCGGTACCGGCGCGGAAATGTCAAAAGTCGTATATCCGAGCCCGTAACCGAACGGGACGGCCGGTTCGATCCCGACCGAGTCATGCCAGCGGTGCCCGCAAAACACCGACTCTCCGTACCGCACTTCACTGTTGGCCCCCGGATAGTTCAGGTACGCCCCGAAATGCTCATAGCGAGCACCCACCGTCGACGACGCCCGTCCGCTGGGTTCGGATTCTCCGAACAGCATGTCAACCAGCGCATCTCCGAGTTCCTGCCCGGCGAAACCGACGCTGAGGACTGCCGCGGGAAGTTCCAACCAGTCAAGGCAATGAGGAGAACCGACGTTGAGCACGACCACCGTGCGCGGGTTGGCTGCCGCCACCCGACGAATGAGCTCTGGTTGATCACCCGGCAGTTCCCAAAGATCCCGATCCCGCCCTTCGGTTTCCCAGTCGTCGTTCGTTCCGGCGACCACCACGGCCACGTCGCATTGGGCGGCGAGCGCCTCAGCTTCGGCCAGCAAATCTCGCTCGACCAGCGGTGCGGCACCAACGATCACTCCCGCCAGAAACGGCGCTCCGTGGTTGCTGAACTCGACTTCAACCCGAGCGGTTTCCCCGGCGGGAAGCACCACGTCACCGGCCATCTCTTCGGAACCAAACCCAAAGAACGATTCGCCACGAGGGATCGACTCCGCGGTGGCATCGACGCAGAGTTCACCGTTGACCAGCAGCCGCGTCTGCCCACATTGGGTCAGGGTGAAACGATGCAAACCCGAAACGTGAGGGCGGATCTCGGCCACCATCCTCGCGGTCCAAGGTCCATCATCGACACCGGGGGCTGGTGATCCAAACGCCCGCAGCGTGGTCTCGGATTGCTCGACGACCGCGTCGGCCGGACCGTCAAACGACGTGCCGTTGCGGTACTCAACCGTGACCACCCCGTCCAGCAATGAACGCCCGATCGGAGGAATGATTCGGTCGATGTCGGCACCTTGGGCGTAGCGGACGTCCAGTTCGCGATAGCGGTCCTGCAAGGCATCCAGCGGGGACGATTCCCGGTAGGCCTTCACTTTGGCTGAACCTCCGCCCATCACTTTGGCCTGCAACGCGTTGGGTCCGATCAGCGCCACCGAGCCAAGGTTGGACGCGTCCAACGGGAGAAGGCCTCGGTTGCGCAGCAGTACCGAACCGGACGCTGCCGCCCGACGGATCAACGCCCGGTGCTCGGGATGGTCCAGCGTGTGTTCTCCGTCGTTGGGGGCCGGCACGTGATCAGTCCGGTCGAGCAGTCCGGTGCGTTCCATCACCGTCAACGTGTCCGTCACCAACGGATCCAACGCCGCTTCATCGATCGTTCCTTGGGCTACCGCCTCGGCCAGCGCGGCGCCGTAGAAGCGCCCTGGACCAGGCATTTCCAGACTCAAACCAGCCGCGACCGAACCTTCGGCGGTTCCGTTCGCGAACCAGTCGGTGACAACGAACCCGTCAAACCCCCACTGTTGTCGAAGCACCGTTTGTAGCAACCATTCATTTTCCGAACAGTACGTACCGTTGAGTCGGTTGTAGGCCGACATCAACCCCCAGGCCCCACCGACGCGCACCGCGTACTCGAACGGCAACAGCGACACTTCGCGCAGCGTTCGTTCATCAATGATCGAGTTGATGGTGGTGCGTTCGTATTCCGAATCGTTGCCCACAAAATGTTTGGGGGTGGTCGCCACCCCCTGGCTCTGCACGCCGTCGATCAGCGCCGCAGCGAGCACCCCGGTCAGCAGAGGGTCTTCGCTGAAGCACTCGAAGTTTCGACCGCCTTTCGGGGATCGAACCAGGTTGATGGTGGGGGCCAACAGCACCTGCGATGATTTGGCGATCGCTTCGACCGCGAGGAGTTCACCCAACGAACGAAGCAGGTCTGGATCCCAACTCGCACCGAGCGAGGCACCCGACGGGATGCAAGCCGTTGGTGTCCCGGTGCCCAGCAGTCCGTTGCCCCGTGCCCCGTTGGGGCCATCGGTCACTTTCATGGCGGGCAGCCCCAGCCGTTCCACCGGTGCGGTATGCCACATATCGGCCCCGGCAACGAAAGCGACCTTCTCGTCAACGGTCATCTTGCCGCTGAACGACTGCACCCGGTCTGACATGAAAGGATCCTTTCACATCCCCACACCAGAGGTACGCCTTGACTCCGTGTCTGACGGGTCGTCAGCTTTGGTCGGTTGCGCCTACGCTGTGGGCAAACACGTAACGGGAGAAAACATGCTCGACGTTCTCATTCAGGGTGGAACCGTGATCGACGGCAGCGGTGCCGAAGGTCGCATCGCCGATGTCGGTATTCGCGATGGGCGGATCGTCGCCATCGGAACCGTGACCGAAGAGGCCACTGAGGTCATCGACGCTCGCGGCCAAGTTGTCTGTCCCGGTTTCGTCGACCCCCACACCCATTACGACGCTCAACTGTTCTGGGATCCTCGGGCGACCCCTTCGAACCTGTTCGGTGTGACCTCAATGATCGCTGGCAACTGTGGCTTCACCTTGGCCCCGCTCGGTGACCCGTCCGACGGCGAGTACCTGCGTCGAATGATGGTCAAGGTCGAAGGCATGGCGCTAGAGGCACTCGAACAGGGCGTCCCGTGGAACTGGAACACGTTCGGCGAATACCTTGACCGGGTCGACGAGAACGGAACCGCCATCAACGTGGGCTTCCTCGTTGGGCATTGCGCGCTGCGTCGCATGGTGATGAAAGACGACGCGGTTGGCGCCGAAGCCAGCCCTGAGCAAGTGGCGGAAATGAAGCAGATCCTTCGCGAGTCGATCGAAGCAGGTGGGCTCGGTTTCTCGACCGGTCGGTCGTTCACCCACAACGACTGGGACGGAAACCCGGTTCCCAGCCGGTGGGCGAGCTGGGAAGAAGTGCTTGAACTCTGTCGTGAAACTGGCGAACACGAAGGAACCACCTTGGAGTGGGTAGCCGACGGTTGCCTCAACGGCTTCACCGAAGACGAAGTTGACCTGATGACCCGCATGTCGGTCGAAGGCCGCCGGCCCCTCAATTGGAACGTGCTCACCATCGACTCGGCTCGACCGGAGGCGTACCGCAACCAGATCGAAGCCTGTGAACAGGCCAACGCCAACGGTGCCAAGGTCGTTGCTCTCACCATGCCGATCCTGGTCGGGATGAACATGAGCCTCGGGACGTTCTGTGCGCTGCATCAGCTTCCCGAATGGAAATCCATCTTCGGCCTCGACATCGCCGAACGCAGCGAAAAGCTGCGTGACCCTTCGATCGTGACCTGGTTGGAGAATCAGGCCGCGCTTCCCGAGGCCGGAGTGTTCTCCCGGTTGACCGGTTGGGACACCTACGTCGTTGGCGATACCTACAGCGACGCCAACGCCGGACTCAAAGGCCGGGTCGTGGGTGACATCGCCCGCGAACGGGGCCAGCGCGCCTTTCACACCATGGTTGAGATCGCCCTCAACGACGATCTCAAGACCGTCTGGTGGCCTTCGGCAACCGACGACGACGCCGAGTCATGGCGCCTACGTGCTCAAGCCTGGGACCACCCTGCGGTGATGATCGGTGGTTCCGACGCTGGTGCTCACCTCGACCGCATGGCCGGCGCCCCGTATACGACCTCGTGGATTGCTGACTGTGTTCATGGCCGGCAGCTCACTAGCGTCGAAAACGCCATCCGGCATCTGACCGATGTCCCGGCTCGGCTGTTTGGCCTTCGGGACCGAGGACGAATCGCCGAAGGGTTCCATGCCGACGTGGTCATCATCAACCTCGATGAGGTTGGTTCGACTGACCTTGAATTGGTGTTCGATCTGCCCGGTGACAGCCGACGGCTTTGGAGCCAGGCCACCGGCATCCGACGGGTCATGGTCAACGGTGTCACCACCGTGATCGACGGTCAGGCCACCGACGCCTTGCCGGGTCGAGTGATGCGTTCCGGTACCGATACCGACACGGTTCTCGCCGGGTAACTTCGTCACAGGCCCCCACCGAAACCGGTCGGCCGGCCGAGAAAAACTATGCCCAGGCTGCGATGACTTCGTCGGTGCTGGCCACGGTAGCCAACAACGAGATGGTGTTCGCCATCACCGCGTCGCCGTAGGCAACCGGGACCCCCACCACCGCATCGCGAGGAACAACGACCTGATAGCCAAGATCCACCGCGCACAGCACCAAACCCAGCACACCGATGTTGAGTGAATTGCCGACCGCCACGACGGTACGGGTTCCGGTGTTGCGCAGGAGTTGGTCAAGTTCGGTAGCAACAAACGGTGTGAGCCCGTGGCTTCGCGGCACCACGAGATCACCTGGTTGTTGATCGAGTTCTTCGACCAATTCCGTACCGGGATGCCCGACGTCGAGTCGATCACCGTTGAGCCGAGCCGACGCAGTCAAGATGCGGGCGTTGTTGCTGGAGCCTTGCCGATCGGGACGAAACCCGGCGGTGCAGTGCACCACGGTGGCTCCTTTGGCCCGGGCGGCCCGGCAGATCTTCCCGGCGTTGTCCAGCATCGAGACTTCAGCGGCCGCGTCCCGAAGGTCGGGTAGTGCCGCCAGATCTCCAACGACGCCTCGCTGAAGTTCCATCGTCAACACCGCGGTGCTCTCCGGTGTGATCAGCGTGGTCAGATCCATCCGGTCACCGTCCCTGTGCTTTGGTTAGACCAGTCGGCGATCAGCCGGGTCCTTGTCGAGTTCGAACGCGTCGTGAAGTGCTGCGACGGCTTCCTCCGCTCGTGCTTCACGGACAACACACGAAATCCGGATCGCCGACGTGGAGATCATTTCGATGTTGATCTCGGCACCGGCCAACGTCTCAAACATGGTGGCTGCGACCCCAGGGTTGGTTTGCATCCCCGCTCCAATCAAGCTGACCCGGGCGATCGCGGTGTCCATGACCGCCGCTGAGGCCCCAACGTCGGCCAACAGCGATTCAACCACCGGCGTGGCTATCGCTACCTGCTCATGAGGAAGGGTGAAGCTGATGTCGGTCGCGCCTTCTGCCGACACGTTCTGCACGATCATGTCCACATTGACGCCACTGCCGGCCAGCGTCCGAAACAGCGACGCCGCGACGCCCGGGCGGTCCGAAACCCCGGTAACGGTCATCTTTGCTTCTGACGTGTCAAGCGTTACCGCGGTGACAATTGCGTTTTCCACGATGGCCTCCTTCGCGACCCATGTTCCTGGAACCCAACTGAATGCGCTTCGCACATGGAGGCGCACTCCGTAGCTTCGGGCCAATTCAACCGACCGCATTGCCGGCTTCGGGCAGCCCGTTGCGGTCATTTCAAGCAATTCGTCGAACGAGATCTGATCGAGCTTGCGAGCCGAGGGAACCATGCGGGGGTCGGTGGTGAACACCCCCGGCACGTCGGTGTAGAGCTCGCAGGCATCCGCATCTAGCGCATGGGCCAACGCCACTGCGGTGGTATCGGAACCACCGCGGCCAAAGAAGGTCACGTCATTGCTGGTGGAAACACCTTGGCTTCCTCCGACCACCGGCACTTTGCCTGCGTTGAGGGCCTCCGTGATCCGATGCGGGTTGACTTCAAGGATCTTGGCGTCACGATGAGTGGTGTCGGTCAGAAAACCCGCTTGGCTCCCAGTGAACGACTCGCTTTCAACCCCAAGGTCGCTGAGCGCCATCGCCACCAACGCACAAGCTTTGCGTTCGCCGCCGGTAATCAGCATGTCCATCTCGCGGCCTGGTTTGGTCCGGCTGACTTCATCGGCGAGACGGAGCAGTTCGTCGGTTTCTTTCCCCATCGCCGAGACGACAAGCACGACCTGATCCCCGCGTCGAAGACAACGGGCGACATGATCGGCTACCTCTCGGATCCGGTCCGGATCCCCGACCGAGGTGCCTCCGAACTTCTGCACAAGAAGGGACACAGCTACGCAGGCTATCGGCAGTGACGGCCCCCCGGTTCGTTGTTAACTTCCTCGCCGCGGTTCGACCCGATTGTCGGCTGCGAGTTCGCGAGCCACGAACAGTTCCAGGCTTCGTTCACCATCAACTCTCGGTTCCCCGGCCCACGCCTGGTCCAGCATTGGGAGGTTCAGGCTGGCGGCCGGACCAACCCAGTCAAAGAGGGCAACGAGGTAAACCTCATCGACGTAGAGCGCCGATCGGCTCAGGCGATCCAACCCTTCTGCGAACCGCAACGCTTCCCGCAGACGCATTCCTGGTTCACCAAAGGTCACCAACCGGCTGCTGACTTCCAGTGAAGTACCCGGCCCCGCGTAGCCGAGGCGTTGCCAACTCGGTTTCGCGTTTCGGCGGCGCAGCCCCGCGTGACGGAGTCGGCCAACCAACTCTCGGCTGTCGACCGGTTCGGCCCCCAACGAAACTGCCCGCAGCCGTTCGTCCTGATCGACGTCATAGTGGTCGCCTTGGAAGCCGAGCCGTCGCTTGCCCAACAACCGCGCGAAGTCGTGCAATTCTTCGAACGAAACGTCGCTCACCAGATGCGCCCAGCGCCGACCTCGCCACTGCCAATTCGCGGTGTCAACGAGCACAGCCACTCCGGCACGCTATCTGCGCTGTCGCTCGGCACGAAGACATGGCAAGCTTTCCGCCGTGCCTGTCGAACCCGACACCGTGAGCTTGACGCTCCCGGCTCGCCCCGAATGCGACCAGATCGTCCGCGTCGGTGGTGCCGCGATCGGGTTGCGCTGCGGTTTTTCGTTCGCCGAAATCGATGAACTGCGGACCGCAATCGACGGGGCTATCGAATTGTTGCTGTCTTCAGCGGGTGACGAACAGATGCACATCGAGTTTGTGGCTGAAACCGATGAACTCCGCATCAATCTCACCCGACCCGGGGTTCGTTCCTGGCCCGACGACGCAGTTGCGGTGTTCCAACGAGAGTGCTCCGATCTGGTGTCGGGCTTCACGCTGTCGCCCGCTGACGGGCAGATGCGTCTCACCAAGCAACGGGCTCGGGCCGAGGTTTAGCGCCCGCTGGAACCGAAACCCTGGTCGCCTCGCTCGCTTTCGTCCAGGGTGTCGACCTCCACAAAGGTGACGTGCTCGACTGCTTGCACCACCAGTTGAGCAATTCGTTCGCCACGGCGAACCTCGAACGGTTCGGTCGGGTCATGGTTGATCAGGCAGACCTTTAATTCGCCTCGATACCCCGAATCGATCAGTCCCGGAGTGTTGAGACACGTCACCCCGTGCTTGACCGCGAGGCCGCTGCGGGGTTGCACGAACCCGGCGTATCCCTCCGGTAAGGCAATCGCGATCCCGGTGGCGATCAGCCCTCGGCCGCCACCCGGAGCCAGCACCATGTCTTCACGGGCCAGCAGGTCGATCCCCGCATCACCCGCCCGGGCATAGGCCGGTAGGGGAAGGTCGGGGTCCAGTCGAAGTACGGGCAAATCAGTCACAAAGCGAAACTAGCCGACCGGAGTGTCTACCCTATGACCCATGCTGGCTTGGATTGATCTGGAGATGACCGGGCTTGAACCGAGTCGTCACGTCATCGTGGAGATCGCAACGCTGCTCACCGACGACGATCTGAACCTGATCGCCGAAGGTCCCGAGCTCATCATTCACGCCAGCGAGACCGAACTGGCCGAGATGGACGAGACCGTGCTGGCGATGCACACGCGCAGCGGACTACTCGACCGGATCAAGGCCTCCTCGACCACCCTTGCCCAAGCGGGTGCCGAGACGCTCGCGTTTCTTACCGAACACATCAAAGCTCCGATGACCGTTCCACTGTGTGGGAACTCGATTGGGACCGACCGACGGTTCCTCGCCGCCCACCTTCCCGACGTGGAGAACTTCCTGCATTACCGGTCGGTTGATGTTTCCACGCTCAAAGAACTGGCCCGTCGCTGGAACCCTGAAGCGCTGACCGAAGCTCCGAAGAAAGCGGGAGCTCACCGAGCCCTCGACGACATCCGGGAAAGTGTTGAAGAACTGCGCTACTACCGGACCGCCCTTTTCACCAACCCGACCAGCGCAACCTAGGGTGCTCCTGTGACATCACCGGCCTACACCAAGCAGGAACAGGAACCCGCGAGCGACGAAGTCACCGAGGTCGCTCCCAACATCCTTCGCCTACAACTACCGATTTCGCTTCCGGGGCTTGGCCATGTCAACTGCTACGCCCTCGTCGACCGCAACGGTGTTGCGTTGGTCGACCCGGGCCTTCCCGGTGAAGAATCTTGGAACGCGCTCATGGACCGGCTCGCCAAAGCCGAAATCCCGTTGAAGCGAGTACACACGGTCATCGTGACCCACAGCCACCCCGACCACTTCGGCGGCAGTGCCCAGCTCCGTGAAGAAGCCGGGTCCGACGTGCTGACCCACCAGTCGTTCTCGTCGTTCACCGCTGAAGCCAGCGAAGACCTCGAAAGCGAGATCGATGACCTCAACGAAGATGAGATCCTCGAACGCTGGAAACGTCGGTTCGAAGAGTTCCGAGCCACCCCGTGGGGAACTCGCCGCGAACCACCGCCCGATGAGGCCATTCGCCGGTTCATCCAAATGGGCGACAGCGGCGGCCGTCGCTTCCTTAGCCCCGAAGCCACAATCCGGGTCAACGACGGTGACGCTCTTTCGTTCGCCGATCGTGAATGGTTCGCCCTTCACACCCCCGGCCACACCATCGATCACCTCTGCCTCTGGGACCCAACCCACGGCGTGCTGCTCTCCGGTGACCATGTCCTTCCCACCATCACCCCCCACATCGCCGGTTCGACCGACGTTGCCGACCCTCTAGCCACATTCTTCGCTTCTTTGGATCGGGTGGCCGGACTTGACGGTGTTACCCAAGTGCTTCCCGCCCACGGACATCCGTTTGACGATTGCCAAGGTCGCTGCGGGTTCATCAAAGAACATCACGCTGAACGGCTTCAACTCCTCCTCGACGCAGCCGAAGCGACCGGCGATGCACCGGTCACCGAATGGATGAAGATCCTTTTCCGTGAACGTTCCTGGGGGGATATGGCGGCGAGCGAAACCTTCGCCCATCTGGAGCATCTGCGGGTGACCGGTAACGCCACCAGCCGGCGAGATGACGACGGGTTGCTGCACTTCTTGCTTTCGGCTGAACCTTCCTAACCCGGGGTTCAGGCGATCGGCCGCTACCGTTCTCGGTGCCCCCTACGACTACGTTGCGACCAGCCGTGATCACGTTCCGCTCTTCTCAGTCCAGACTCCGGCGCCCACCACGGCCGTTGGCCGGGGCCGTGCTGACGATGTTGATGTTCTTGGCCGCGGCCTGCGGCGGGTCCGACGACGTCATGCGTCTCGGTTCGGGAACCCCTGAACCAGATCCGAGCTCCGCGGCCGTGACCGTCGGCGAACTCGTCGACCGGCCGTTCACCACCTTTGATGGTCGCACGGCAAACTTTGCCGACTACCGAGGGCGGCCACTGGTCATCAACTTCTTCGCTCGGAGCTGCACTGCCTGCGTCGCCGAAATGCCAGACTTTCAGGCCGTTTTCGAGGCACTCGATGACACCGTTGCCTTTGTCGGGATCTCAAACGATCCTCGCCGTTCCGACGCCGAAACCCTGGTTGAGCAAACCGGGGTTACCTACGACTTGGGTTGGGATCCTCAAGCATCGCTCGTTGCCGCCTTCGGCGGGTACGCCATGCCAACAACCGTGCTGGTCGACGCCGACGGAATCATCCGAACCGTCCGATCAAGCGCGCTCAGTCGAACGTCGCTTCGGTCGATGATCGACGAACTGCTGGTATCTCCCGAAGCGGTCGACTCGTGAGTGGGATTGAACAGTTCACGTTCCCGTTTGGGGTCGGCCTGCTCGCTGCGGTCAACCCCTGCGGGTTTGCCATGCTGCCCACCTACCTTGGTTTCTTCCTCGGCACCGAAACCGCCCCCCGTTCACGACTCCGGGCGGTCACTCGAGGGCTCTGGGTCGGCACCATCTTGACGCTGGGTTTCGTCGCAGTCTTTGGCAGCGTCGGCCTGCTGATTTCCTGGTTCGTGAACCAGGCGACCGTCGTTGAGCACGTCGGGCTGATCACCGTGGTGATCGGGGTGCTGCTAGTACCGGTAGGGGTGGCGATCCTGTTGGGTCGTTCGATCCGGCTCCCAGTACTTGGCCTGGCTCGGGCCGGTTCGGGGCGAGGGGTTGGGTCGGTGTTCTTGTTCGGGGTTTCCTACGCCGTCGTGTCGTTGAGTTGCACGCTCGGGTTGTTCCTTCAGGCCGTCAACAACACGTTCACCACTGACGGCGTGGCCAACGGCGTCGGCAGCTTTATCGCCTACGGATTAGGGATGGGCGCAGTGGTGGTGTTCCTCACCGTCAGTCTGGCCTGGGCCAAATCGGGGGTGGCGTCCGGGTTGCGTCGAATTCTTCCCTACGTCGAACCGCTTTCCGGGCTGATCCTGATCGCCGCGGGTATCTACCTGATCGACTACGGCATCTGGGAAATCCGACTGCAGGACGACATCAACGCCGGCAACCTGATGGTTGACCAGTTCCTCGGGTTCCAGGCGACGATCAGCGGCTGGATCAGCGACGCCACCCCGCAACGCCTCGGGGTTCTGAGTCTCTTCGCCGTGTCGGGTTTGCTCCTGCTGGCTTGGCGATCGGACCATCCCCGCGACACGCTGCGCCGCCGCTCGGTGACTTCGCTCTGGTTGATCTTCTTCGTCTTTGTCGAAGCAGTAAACGACTGGGACTTTTTCGTCCGACCCGTTCTGCGCTTGGTGATTCCCTGACCGCCATCTGGTGGCTAACGTCTCCGAGGTGTTGCGTTCGTTTCTGGCCCGACCTGAAATCACCGAGGTCTGTGAGCTTCGAGGCTCGTTCGGGTTGATGGCGTTTCACGGCGGCAACCTTGAACGCACCACCGATGTCATCGCCGCCGAAGTTGCCGAGCAGACCGGCTCGTCGTACTACGGAGTGATCCAGGCCGCACCGTTTCGTCAGCACATCCCCAGCATTCGGTTCGACCCCATGCATTCCGAGTCGCTAGCCGCGTTTTTGGACCGGGTCGACACGGTAATCGCCGTCCACGGGTACGGACGCGACGACCGGTTCTGGGACATCTTGTTGGGTGGTCGCAACCGTGAACTCGCCCACCATCTCGGAACCCACCTCGCGGCTGGACTCGACGAGCGCTATGGCGTGGTCGTTGACCTCGAAGAAATCCCCGATGGGCTCCGCGGGCAGCATCCGCGCAATCCGGTCAACCTTCCGGTGAATTGCGGGGTACAGATCGAACTGCCACCACCAATTCGCTGGAACCGCGACGCCGCCAACTGGAGCGACCACGAAGGAACCCCGCGGGCGCTGGACGTCTCATCGCTCATCGCAGCCTTGTGCGCCGCAGTGTCAACATGGTCAGCGGACTGACGCGCTAGGGAGCGAGCCGTTCGATGATCCAGCTGTCTTCGTTTCGGCGGTACCGCACCCGGTCATGGAGTCGGCTAGGACGACCCTGCCAGAATTCGTAGCGGTTCGGAACAACCCGATACCCACCCCAGTGGGGGGGACGGGGCACTTCGTTGCGGAACTGATCGCGATAGGTGCGTACCGCCTCGTCAAGGACCTCTCGACTGGCGATGACCTCCGACTGGTTGCTGGCCCAGGCGCCGAGCTGGCTTTCGCGAGGCCGGCCCGCGAAGTAGCGGTCTGATTCTTCGTCACTGACCCGGGTCACGTCACCGTCGATCCGTACCTGGCGTTCGAGATCGTGCCAGACGAAAAGCAGGCTGGCCCGAGCCGTTTCGTCTAACGCCCGCCCTTTCGCCGAGGACCGGTTGGTGTAGAAGACGAACCCGTGGTGATCGAACGACCGAAGTAACACCACCCGGCTCGCTGGCCAGCCGTCAGCGTCAACTGTGCTCACCACCACCATCCCTGGTTCGCGGTGCCCGGTTGCAGTCCAGTCGGCGAGCCAGGCCCGGAACTGGTCCAGCGGGTCGGGGGCGACGTCGGTGACGTCGAGCCCCGCCATCTCGTATTGGTGACGGATCGACTCCAAGTCCATGCGGAGACTCTACGGTGCTGGCATGAAACGTCGGGTAGCGGGTCGGCTCATCGGCCCGGTGGTGATCGCCGGGATCCTCGGTTCGGGCCTGCGCTGGGCCGTTGGAGAAACCGTCGCGAACCCCACCGCAACCCTGCTGGTGGTCAACACGATCGGTTCGTTCATCCTCGGCGCGGTACTCGCCGGGCCTCCTCGTCGGTCCACCCGCTGGCTTGCGGTGGGGTTCTGCGGTGGGCTCACCACCTTTTCTGGATTCGCGCTCGCCGTGGCCGAACGGTTCCGCGATAACCAACCTGGACCGGCACTGATCATCGGATTGGCCTCGTTTCTGCTGGCCGGAGGCGGGTACCTGCTGGGTCGACGATGGCCGGGACGGTTCGACCCGACTCCCTCCGAGGCCCTCCCATGACGGTGATGGCGTTCGTTCTCGCCGCCGGTCTCGGTACAGCAATCCGTTGGCGTACCGGGATGCTGCTCCCCCGCCCGGTCGGAACCCTGCTGGTGAACGTCGCCGGCGCGTTCCTGCTCGGCTGGGTCAGTGCGGTGGGGCCCGATCACGAAATGGTGCTGGGAGTCGCGGGTCTTGGTGCGCTCACCACCTTTTCCACGTTGATCGCCGAAATCGTGGACATTGCCGAACAACGCCGCGGTCAGGCGTTTAGCTACGCGGCGCTCACCGTGGTCGCCGGGGTGGCCGCCGCGGCGTTCGGGCTATCGCTCGGTTAGGTCCCGCGTCTGGCCGCGCGTTCGTCAACCAAAGAATTAGCTGGGAACAGCAATCGCGGTCATGCCGCCCATGTAGGGCTGGAGCACGTCCGGGATCCGCACCGAACCGTCTGGTTGACGGTGCGTTTCCACAATGGCCGCCCACACCCGAGGAACCGCCAGACCCGAACCGTTGAGCGAATGCACGAACTCGGTTCCTTTCTGCCCGTTGGGCCGATAGCGGATGTTGGCCCGACGGGCCTGATAGTCGGTACACCAGCTCACCGAACTCACCTCAAGCCAACGATCGGCTCCCGGTGCGAACACCTCGATGTCGTAGGTGCGGGCCCCCGCGCCGCTGATGTCACCACAGGCCAAATCAAGTACCCGATGGGCGAGACCAAGATCGACGATCGCCTGTTCGGCTCGTTCGAGGATCTCGTGATGGAGGCTCTGAGCATCATCTGGGGTGCAGAAGGCGTACAGCTCAACCTTGTCGAACTCATGAACTCTCAGCAGCCCCCGGGTGTCACGACCCGCCGAACCGGCTTCTCGCCGGTAGCAGCTGGTGTGAGCCATGAGCCGCATCGGCAACTCGTCCTCATCGAGCACCTCGCCGGCAACTATCGAGGTCAACGGCACCTCCCCCGTGGGGATAGCCCAAAGGTCGTCACGCTCTACCTGATAGGCGTCGTCGCTGAACTTCGGAAGGTGACCGGTGCCGACCATGGTCTCGGTTTTGACCAGCGTGGGCGGCCGGATCTGCTCGAACGCGTCGCGGTTACGGTCGAGGCCATAGTTGATCAAGGCGCTGAGCAGGTGCGCTCCCGCCCCCCGATACATGGCAAACATCGAACCCGACATCCGAACGGCACGGTCCACGTCGAGGATCCCCAACTCGGCACCGATTTCCCAATGAGGTACCCGCTGATGATCCCCGTAGGCGTCGGCCGGGAGTTCGTTGACCCGCACCACCACGTTGTCGTCTTCGGTCAAACCATCGGGGGCTTCCGCTGCGGGCAAGTTGGAGATCGACAACAAGGCCAGCCGCACATCGGCCTGAAGCGCTTCGGCCCGATCGGTAAGTTCCCGTTCTCGCTCACCCAGCTGTTTACTGCGGGCTTGCAGTTCGCTGGCGTCCTCGGATCGACCGTCTCGGTGCAGTTCGCCGACCTGCTTCGACAACTGGTTGACTTCGGAACGAATATCGTCGCGTTCGGTACCGATCGCCCTCAGTTGGCTGTCGAGTTCCAGCACATGATCGATCGCGGACGGGTCGTCACCACGGCGGACCAGCCCGGCCCGGACCTTGTCCGGTTCGTTTCGGATCAGCTTGATATCGAGCATGGGTAGACCGTAACGCCGTCCCCGTCAGACCCCACGGATTGCCCGCGGCTTCACCGCCGAGGCATTCATGATTGCGGGCCTCCGGTTGAGCCACTCGGTGGTTCGACGATCGGATCTCCGGCTTCGGCAAACTGACGCTCGACTTCTGAGAACGTCAGTTGCTGACGACGACGAGCCTTGCGGGCTTCTTCATCGACTCGTCGATTCTCGCCAGCCAGTCGAAAAAACCGGATTGCGATCAGGATCCACAGGTAGAACCCGCCAACCACTTTCATCACCGCGCCGGCCGCCTGCTGATCTTGGCGAGGCGAAATCCCCCACAGCGGGTCGGGGTGGTCGTAGCTCTTGTAAACGATGCCGTCGGCAAACGTCAGCCAGCCAGCCGGGACGGTTGGGATGATCGACATCAAGAAGAGGTACAGCATCTTGCCAGGTTCGGTCATCTGCATTTCTGGCAGCGGACCCAGCACCGGGAACCACATCAACAATGCGGATACGAAAACCATCAGATGCAGCACGTAATGGAACGCCCCGTTGCCCACCGACAAATCAACGACGGCCCCCCAGTGGGTGAGCACCTGCAAAAGGTTGAACAGCACACCGGCAAACAACGGTCGGGCCATGAAGCGCAGGATTCGCTGAGGAACGCCATCTTCCAAGATGATGAGGCGAGCAAGCCAGGCCGGCATGGCCAGCAACAACAGCGGTGGCACCACGAACGAGATCAGCAGGTGCTGGATCATGTGCACCGCATAGAGGTGCTGTTCGGCGATGTCGTGCATCGGCCAGTCGGCGGCGAGCCACAGCAGCGCGATCCCCGCCGCAAACCCCCATTTTTGACCACGGGTTACCACTGGGCTGCCGTCGGTAACAACCAACGGTCCGATGTACTTCACGGAGTAGACCGCCATCGCCACCAGCCCGGCTATGAGCAGCCAGACCTCGGGATGAAACTCGTACTGCCAGGCGTTGGCCGCAACGAGGGCCGCAGGCATCATCAACTCCAGAAGTTAAAGGCGAGCAACGCGATGATGTACACCACGGTCGCCAACGCCAGCCCCCCAGCGAAAAAACGGCCCAAGACGGGTTCGTCGTTCTTGAGATGCATAAACATCCGGGCTACCAGCCAGAACTTGACGACCATCATGATCAGCAACGACGGGATGAGGAACGCCCCCCAGTCGAGCACCGACTCAAAGTAGGTGAACACTTCAACCGCAGTGATGGCGGCCAGCACCAACGCGACCTTGACGTACTCAAAGTCTGATGGGTGCTCGTGAGTGTGGCTTTCGGCGTGGGCAACTTGTTCGCTCATGATGTCCTACTCGGCCGGGATCAGATAGATGACAGTGAAGATGAAGATCCAGACCACGTCCACGAAATGCCAGTACAGGCCGACAATCTCGATGGTTTCATGGTTCTTGGCGGTGAGCTTGCCCTGCCCGGCTGCCACAAAGAGCGACATCAGCATCAGCAGACCCAAGCTGACGTGGATTCCGTGGAACCCGGTAAGGGTGTAGAACGCCGAGGCTGCCGGGTTGGTGGTGTAGCCCAAGCCTTCGTAGTAGAAGCTGGTGAACTCGTAAACCTGCCCACCGATAAAGACCGCTCCCAGCAAGGCGGTGACCATCAACCAGACCCGAGTCCGGTGCATGTCTCCACGGACCGCCGCCGAGAGCGCCAGCACCATCGTGAGGGAGCTGGCCAGCAGCACGAACGAGCTCACCGAGGTGAACATGATGTCGAAGATGTCGGTCGGCAGAACCTGACCGTTGCCCCGAGTTTTGTAGAGCAGGTAGGTCGAAATCAGCCCACCGAAGAGCAGGCACTCGGTCGACAGGAACAACCACATGGCCAACTTGGTGTTGGAGATACCCGTGTTGGTGGCGTGCGGATCGTGATCGTGGGACACCGCGGCTGCCTCAGCCGTCATCGAAGTCATCACGCTTCTCCTTCTGAGTCGGCCGCTACCGCGACCGGGTCGTCGTCATCACCGTGGCCGTCATCACCGTGGTCATCGTCACCGTGGTCGTCATGACCGTGGTCGTCGTGCCCGTGACCAGCGTCAGGGTCATCCACCGGTTCAAGCGCCCAGGCGTACATGGCGCCACCGGTAAGCAGCCCACCGATCACACACAACCAGAGGTTGAAGATCAGGCCGTACCCGATCAGCGGCAGACCAACGGCCAGGACCAGCGGCCAGAAAGACGGCGATGGCAGATGCACACCGGTCGCGTCACCCTTCTGCGCTGCTTCCTCGACGCTGGCGACCCGAACCACGGAACCATCGTCTTCGATGCTGTACTTGCGGAACCACCAGTCGTCCTGAGATTCGATCACCGGGATGACGTCGAAGTTGTGCTCCGGAGTCGGCGAAGGGACCGACCATTCTAGGCTTCGGGCATCCCACGGATCGGGACCCGGGGCCGGCAGGTTGACTGCTTCTTTCTTCGAACGCCAGACGTTGTAGAGGAAGTACAACACCGACAGGCCAAGCAGGTATGAACCGATCGTCGAGACCAAGTTCCAGAACTCGAAACCGAACCCGGCCGAGTAGGTGTCAATGCGGCGGCTCATGCCCTGCAAACCGAGGACGTGCATCGGGCCGAAGGTCAGGTTGAAGCCAACCAGCATCGACCAGAAGTGCAGGCGGCCCCGCTTTTCGTTCAGGAAATGACCGAAGACTTTCGGCCACCAGAAGTAGATCCCCGCGAACAGGCCGAGCACACCGCCACCGAAGATCACGTAATGGAAATGGGCCACGATGTAGTAGGTATCGGTCTGTTGCGTGTCGGCGGGGGCCAACGAGTGGGTGACGCCGGAAAGGCCACCGATGGTAAACATGGCCACCGTTCCCACCGCGAACAACATGGCGGTCGTGAAGCGCAACTGTCCGCCCCACATAGTGGCGAGCCAGTTGAGGATCTTCACACCGGTCGGGACCGCAATGAACATCGTCGCCAGCGAGAACGCGGCAACCGAGATCGGCCCGATCCCGGAAACGAACATGTGGTGAGCCCAGACACCCCAGCCCATGAAGCCGATGGCGATACCCGAGAACACCATGAAGGTGTACCCGAAAATCGGTTTACGGCTGAACGCCGGGATGACCTCCGAGATAATCCCGAAACTCGGAAGGATGATGATGTACACCTCGGGATGCCCGAAGATCCAGAACAGATGCTGCCAGAGCAACGGGTCTGCGCCGGCGGCCGGATCGAAGAACTGCGAGTCGAACAGGCGATCGAAAATCAGCAGGAAGAGCGCCACCGTGATGACCGGCAGGGCGAAAGCCAGCAGGAACTGGGTGACCAGCAGCATCCAGGTCAGCACCGGCATCCGGAACAGGGTCATACCCGGTGCCCGCATGTTGAGCACGGTGACGATCAGGTTCACTGCCGAAACCAGCGAAGCGATACCTGCGATCAACAAACCAATGGCGTAGAAGTCGACGCCATTGGTCGGCGAGAAGGTCACACCACTGTTCGGCGCGTAGCAGAACCATCCACAGTCGGCCCCGCCACCGCCAACAATCCAGCTGGTGTTGAGGAAGATTGCACCCGACAACCAGACCCAGAAAGAAAGGGCGTTGAGTCTCGGGAACGCCACGTCACGGGCGCCGATCTGCAACGGGATCAGATAGTTGGCGAAGGCCGCAGCCAGCGGCATCACGAACAAGAAGATCATCGTCACGCCGTGCATGGTGAAGATCTGGTTGTAGACCTCGGCGCTCAAGAATCCCTGATCAGGGAACGCCAGCTGGGTCCGGATCAGCAGAGCTTCGGCACCACCAACCAAGAAGAAGAACATGGCGGCAACGCCATACATGATCCCGATCTTCTTGTGGTCAACAGAACTCAGCCAGTCTCGCCAGGTGCCTTTGGGCTGGGGGCGGGTCAGAACACCGAGCGGTCGCTCGGCGAACGTCTCACCACTGGTAAGGGCTAGGGGTTCTTCGGTGATCGCCATGTCACTCCACCTCCGTTGCCGCGAGAACCTCGGCCGACGGCTTGGAGCCGAGGGTTTCGAGGTAGGCGACAAGATCGCTGATCGTACGTTCGTTCAATCCCAGGTTCGGCATCCCTCGAGGAAGCACACCGTCGGGAAGGTTGTTCGCCGCGTTGGCCTTGACGACTTCAGGGTTTCGCAACCATTCAGAAAGGTCGTCGCGGTTGAAGCTGCCGTCGGGGTTGTAGGTATTGAGGATTCCGCCAGCGAAGGTGCTCCGGCTCGCGAAATGGGTGAGGTTCGGTGCCGCGCCCGATTCCACTGCAGCCCCGGAGTAGCTGTCGCTGTTTACCCCTTCCACCAGATGGCAGGAGGTGCAGTTTCCGGCGAAAGCCACCGCACCGCGGGAAACCGCGTCGTCCTCGTTGGCTTCGGGAAGTGCAGGAACTTCTCGTTGTTCGTCAATCCACTGTTGGAAGCCTGCGTCGTCCATAGCCACGACCTGCATCCGCATCCGTGAATGGGAAAGTCCACAGAACTCGGTGCACTGACCGAAGTAGACGCCAGGATCGTCGGCGGAGAGCTTCCATTTGGCGAAGTACCCGGGCCGAGCGTCGCGTTTGCCGTTCAGCGCCGGAATCCAGAACGAATGGATGACGTCACGGGAGGTAACGATGAGTTCAACTTCTTCCCCCGCGGGGATAATCATCTGACCGGCAGTGACGATGTCAGCCGGGGGGAGGTTGTTCGGATCGCCGAGCATTTCTGCGTCAACGTCTTCGCTGAAGTAGTAGCGGAACTCCCACCACCACTGTTGGCCAACCACCACAACTTTTGGTTCCCAGCTGGTCGTGGCACCGTCCACGCTGACCTCAACCGCATTGGCTTTGGTGTCGTTGACCACCAAATGGGTGGTGATCGTCAACACCGCCACAATCACCATGATGATCGCTGGGCCAATGGTCCAACCGATTTCCAAAGTGTTGTTGTGGGTGGTCTGAGCCGGGAACTCATCGGAGTCGTAGTTGCTGACCCGGCTGCGAAGCGACATGTAGACAACCCCGCCCACGACCAAAACCAAAATGACACCGGCGATTGCCAACACCGGGTCGAGCAGATCGTCGATCTGACGGGCCGTCTCCCCCTTCGGGTCGAGCGTGTTCAGTTCGGCGTCGCTGGCACAGCCGCTCAGCAACAGGCCGAGCAGCAGGACCAATCCGAATAGATAACGACGGGGGTGCTTGGACATTTCACTCACAGGCTTCATCACTCACCGGTCTCACTATGGGTGGGGGTTTCATGGTCGACTTCGTGATGGTGGAACTCGCGGGTTCCGTCTACCGCGGCGACAATGCCGCCGGCGAGGACAGCCACACCGGCGGTGAGCGCCAGACCCGCCAGCAGGTTGCGGCTGATGTGGGGTCGGTTCGCCATCAACGTGCCGAGACCAAAGATCACTACGGCGATCAGCGTCGCCCACACCAGAGCGCCGTTGACGCTGGCGTTGAGCAGGATCCGGCTTACTGCCAGCACAAAGACACCAACGATCGCGACACCAGCCAACGGGATTTCGATGGGGGCCATGATCCGATCCCGCAGCGACCGGTTGGCGTCTGGGTCTCCGGTGGCTCGATCAGCCCAGGCATCCATGGTCCATTCGAGCGCTACCAAGCTCACGATGACCAGACCCAGAACGAACACCGCAGAATGCACGACGAGGCCAATGGTCATGGTTGCCGCCCCGAACGCACCCGCTACCGGCCACATGCTGCCGGTGGTTGAAGCCGCCGGAGCCAACGTCTCAACTCCGAGGTAATGCGCTTGGGCGGCCGGATCGGCGTCCCGCATTGCCACCAGAAGGCCACCGAGACCGGCCGAAGCAAGCCCGAGGCCGATCAAAACGAGGTAGCCGACGTGTTCGCCAACGCCGCCTTTCCATCCCAGCGTCAGCGGTCCGACGTGCTCACCACCAGTGGAATACCCGTAGGCAATGGCAGCCGCGGCGAGGGCCATGGCGAGACCGAAGAAGAATTTGAAACCCGTAGTGAACATGCTTCCCCTACTTGGTGACGTAGACGGCGATCCAGGTGACCCAGTACATGAAGGACACCACATGCCAGAACAGCGCCGCCGAAGCGACCCCATCGTCCTGACGCGGACCGAACTGACCGAACAGGGCCCGCAACGTGGTGAGGGCCAAGAAGATCACGGCAAGGATCAAAAAGACGATGAACGTGCCGTTAAGGACAAAGAACAGCAACTCGGCGGTGCTGCCGTCGAGGGCAAAGCCGGTGTCGTTGAGGATGAACCACATCTGGTTGAACACGGCAGCCCCGAACAACCCGGTGAGGGCCATGGCCACGTAGGCGTTGCGCCGATCCTCGTTACCGATGGCCTGAACCGCCCACCGAACCGTGAACGTCGAGAGGATCAAGGTCCAGAACACAAACCCTGACGGGCCTAGTTCAACCACCCCTTCCGGGAACCATTCGGTGCCTTCGATCCGGGCATCGCTGCGAGCGTTGAGGTACAGCGCCAACAAACCAAAGAAGGTCATCAACGCCGCGGCAGAACCAAACATGGTCCCGACGACGACCGTGCGGGGCCGTCGTAGTTCAGCTGCGGGAAGTCCGGTTGTTGCAGTCATCAGGCCTCACCTCCATCGTCACCCTCCGAAGAGAGCCGAGCCAAGTCCAGCAATGGTGCTTCAGACGTGACCTTGTTGGCTTCCCAGACCTCTGAGGTGGTCCATTCCAGTGTCTGGCCACCCCACGGGTCGGTGACGGCCGAAGTCTCGTTACGCACGGCACCAACCAGTGAACTCAACAGGCCAAGGCCGCCGAGAGCCATCAGGGCCGCGCCAGCCAGCGACACCAACACCATGACATCGATCAACTGCCCGCCTTCCTCAGCGAGCATCACGTCGGGAGCGTCTGCGAACCCGGCAACCACGTCGCTGAGCCCGACCAGCAGGCCGCCGCCGAGCAACAACAACGCCACCAGCGTCATCGACCCGGACGGCAACAGTCGTCCCCACACCACCGGTGACCAGAAGAACAGGCCGGTTACTCCACCAAGCAGGGCCGCCGCCAGGGCCAAGTTCATCACGCCAGTGTCAGCGGTGGTTCCGATCAAGTCGAACGGGTCAACAACCCGAGCAGCTCCCGCCGCGGTGGCCGCGAGGAACAGCAGGCCCGCTCCGAGTGCACCGACCAGATGCATCGGCGGGACGCCAACCGGTGCTTCGCCAGCTTTCAACGTTGCTGCGTTTCCACCGAGGTAAGCCAAGGCCGGCAGCACTGCGGCCAAACCGAACGCCACGTACACCAGAAGGTCACGGTGATCGCCGTCAAGGATCGGCTGGCTCCAACCGCCGACCGAAAGAACCCCGGCCAACCCCAGAAGCGCCATCATCGCCGGGTGGCTGACCTGACGGCCTTTGGCCACCACCGGCACTACCGACCCGAACACGCCGAGCGCCGGAATCGCAATCGAGTAGATCTGGGGTTGTTCGAACAACCAGGCCAACTGGTCGTAGATCATGGTGGAACCTTCGGGTTCACCGAACACCAGCGGCCCACCCCGAAGATCGACGTAGATCACCACGATGTTGGCGATCGCGACCGGCAGGGTCAACACCCACACCGTTGCCGCGACCAGCATCGACCAGGCGAACAGCGGTACCCGCATCAGGTTCATTCCGGGGGTACGCAGTGAGATCACGGTGGTCAACACGCAGATCGAACCGATGATGATCGAGAGCATGACCAGCCCCGTGCCAGTCAGGGTCAAAGCCATGGCATCGGCTTCTCCGGTGGTCACACCGTCAATCGCGCCCCAACCGCCACCGGCCAGCACCGCGGCGACAACGATCCCCGCTCCCAGCACGTAACCCCATGCCGCAGCCAAGGCCGCCCGGGGGAACGCAATCTCACGGCTTCCGACCTGCCCCGGAACCACCGCGATCGCGAGTCCCAGCAGCAGAGGAATGGCAACCAGCAGAACCATCCCAAACCGGTACAGCCCCCACATCTGGAAGTACGCGTTCACTCCACCAAAGATTCCGACATTGTCAGGATCCAAACGTTCCGCCGAAACCGCGACCCCAAGGGCCAGACCGGCCGCCATCAACAACGAGGCGGTCGTCAACCAAATGCGTGCGATCACCTTGTTGTCGCTCGTCGAGAGCCACAGGTAAAGACCTTTTGCGGCGTTCGCGGCTCCGTCGTTCGCTTCTGCCGCCCCCTGAGGCGGTGACTCGGTCATCGTCATTGGTGTTCGATTCCTCCGTCAGCGACCGACGGCGATGCGCCGTCGCTGGAAAACATAGACACGGCGGCCAACAAATTGGCCGCGCACGGTGGCAAAGCCTACATCCCAAGTCGGGTCGGACCCGAAACCGGGGACAGATAATGCGTCGGATCTCACACGGTGTTGATTCCGCTCAGATTCTTTAGATGCCGTTACGAACGATCACGTCGACGGCCATCGCCGCGAACAACAACGTCACGTAGGTAATGGACCACCCGAAGAGCTTCATCGCTTGCTGCGGACGAGGGTCGCGATACACCCGAACCGCGAGGGCGAGAAACACTCCACCGAGCACGACCGCGGCCGCCACATACAGCACCCCCATGTCAGCGACCGGGGCGAAAACCAGCGTCAACCCCCAAAGCAGCACCGAATAGAGGACGATTCTGGTTGCGGTGGTCTTGAGCGATCGCACCACCGGAAGCATCGGCACCTCGGCGGCTTCGTAATCGTCTCGGTAACGAATAGCCAACGCCCAGAAGTGCGGCGGGGTCCAGTAGAAGATGATGGCGAACAACACGACCGGCGGCCAGTCCAGTTCGTTGGTGACCGCTGACCAGCCGACCAGGACCGGAACCGCGCCCGCCGCGCCGCCGATCACGATGTTGCTGGTCGATGAACGCTTCAGCCAAAGGCTGTAGACGAAGACGTAGAACAGGGTCGCCGAAATGGCCAACACCGCAGACAGCAGGTTCACCAGAACCCAGAGCCAGACAAACGCCAGAATTTCGACGGCAAAGGCAAAGATGATCGCTTCCCGGGGGCTGACTTCACCGGTGACCAACGGTCGGCCTTTGGTGCGTTCCATCAGTCGATCGATGTCACGATCGATGTACATGTTGAAGGCATGGGCACCGCCAGCAGCCAGCGTGCCTCCGACCACGGTGGCGACAATCAACCACAGCGACGGGATCCCACCTTCGGCAATGATCATCGTCGGGACGGTGGTGACCAGCAGAAGTTCGATGATTCTCGGCTTCATCAACGCGACGAAAGCGAGCAATCGCGGCCGCGTCGAGCTGTGGGATGAAGCGGTCACCTCGTCAGGTTAGGGGCGCAGGAGCGACTGCGGCTAGCTGGCTCTAACGTCAAGTCATGTTTCGCCGCGGGATCTCCCCCGAACGCTACGTTCAATTTGCCCGGTGGTCGCTCTGGTCGCTGACCGTCATCGTGGTCACCGGTGGTGCTGTGCGCCTCACCGGATCGGGTTTGGGCTGCTCGGATTGGCCGACCTGCGAGCAGGATCAAGTCGTTCCCGATCTCGAATACCACGCGCTGATCGAGTTCGTGAACCGAATGTTTACCGGGGTAGTGACGGCGACGGTGGTCATCGCGGTGCTGGGTTCGTTGCGCCGTCGCCCTCGTCGACCTGATCTCGTTCGCTGGTCACTCGGTCTTGTCGTCGGGGTGTTGGCCCAGATCCTTCTGGGTGCGTTGCTGGTCAAAACCGATCTCGATCCGCGTTTCACGATGGGCCATTTCCTCCTTTCCATGGTGCTGCTGTGGAACGCGGTGGTGTTGATCGAACGGGCTCGCCTCCAACCCGACGGGAACGAAGCGCCGCCTGCGGCCATCGAGTCGAACCGACTGCGGTTCTTGACCCGTTTCGTTGGTGCGCTCGGTGCGGTTCTGCTGGTGACAGGAACCATCGTCACCGGAACCGGCCCGCATTCTGGTAGCGACGACCCCACCGTGGCGGCCCGTTTGCCGTTTCAGATTCGTGACGTGACCCGAGTCCACAGCTTGACGGCGATCTCGCTGTTGGTGCTGGTGTTGTTCACCACCCACCAGGCTCGTCAGCGCAACCTTGAACGTTTAGGGTCTCAAGCCGGTTTGGTCGCAACGCTGCTGCTGATCCAAGGCATGGTCGGTTACTGGCAGTATTTCGCCGGGGTTCCGGTGCTGCTGGTTGGGATCCATCTCACGTTGGCTTCGCTGTGCTGGATCTCCATCGTGCGACTGGTCTGGACCTCTGAGCACCTTCACCGAACCCGCGCTGCGTCATGACCGCGCCGGTTGCCACCCCTGACCAATCCACCGGGACCGAGTCGGCGTTGGATCGCCCGTGGAAAGTGCTGGTCTGGGACGATCCGGTCAATTTGATGTCGTACGTGACGTTCGTCTTTCGCAAACTCTTCGGTTTCTCCGAAGAGAAAGCTCATCGGCTGATGATGGAAGTCCACGTCGAAGGCCGGGCCGTGGTGTCCTCCGGGGCTCGTGAACGAGCCGAGATGGATGTGTTCCGGCTTCACGAACACGGTCTGTGGGCCACCATGGAACAGGATTCTTGATGGCTCGCAAACGGTTTCAGCCCCGGTTTGTTTGGGACCAGGGTCAGGTGGTGGTCAACTTTGCTGAACACGAGCGAGAGATGCTCAACCATCTACTCGACCAGCTCCGTCAGATCGTCACCGTCGATGAGGATCCGGCACTGCACCCGCTGAAGCCAGCCGCCCACCCCAACGACCCAGCCGCCGAAGAGCAGTTTCGGGAGCTGATCGGAAACGACCTGCAACGATCACGGTTGGACGCTCTGGATCTGGTCATCGACGGGCTTGAACGCTCCAGCTCAGACAACGGCGGTTTGGACGACGGGGCTGTCAGTGCCTGGATGCAGAGCATCAACGCGCTTCGGATCCTGCTCGGTCAACGGCTGGAAATTGACGCCACGGAACATCTCGAAATCGAACAGCTCAACGACGAACAACGAGGTCTGTTCGAGCTGTTCGAATGGTCCGGTTGGCTTCTTGAACAGCTGGTTTCGGCCTCAACGGCAGGACTCGATCAGCACCGAACCAATCCTCAGTAGCCTCGTTCGCTGCTCGATTGGTGTGCGTCCGCTCCCGATGATCCGCGTGGAAGATGTTGGACCGGAAATGATTCCCCTATACATTTTCCTCGGTTCCTTCGGGAACCCCGCCCCCTTCGTCCAGCGGCCCAGGACGCCGGCCTTTCACGCCGGTAACACGGGTTCGAATCCCGTAGGGGGTGCCAACATCGGCACCGCAAGGCCGTCGATGAAGGAACCATCACGGGCGGGTTGCCATCTGACCGATGCAGCCCTACCGTTTTGCCTTCACCCGGTTCGCCGGGCGAGAGGTCCTGTAGATCAGTTTGGAGTGATCGCCACCCTGTCAAGGTGGAGGCCGCGGGTTCAAATCCCGTCAGGACCGCAACAGCATCTCTTTCGCAGAGATGTCACAAGAGGTCGGGTAGCTCAGTTGGCAGAGCGGCCGCCTGAAAAGCGGTAGGTCACCGGATCGACGCCGGTCCCGACCACCTTAGGTTCATCGCCCCGGCTCTCGAGCTGGGGCGATGGCGCGTTCGGGCCTTGGGTTCGCGAAACCCGATGAGCGCTACCGGATCGGTTTCGCTACAGCGCAACCGCCGCGTGGAAGCCAGCGTGGATTGCTCCTTCGAGGTAGCCCACCCCGTCGGCGTCGCCGATGACGAGGGGGTCAAGCCCGGCCGCCGTGAACGCCTCGGCGAGCCGACGATCACCGGTCAGTCCCGTGGCGATCACCACCGTGTCGGCCCGAGCCGTGGCCGCACCATCTTCGGTTCGGTAGGAAACGTTGTCGGTCCCGATTTCGATCTCGGATGCTCCCGTGACCAGCACCGCACCGTGTTCGCGCAGATCGCCCAGTACCCGCCAACGCCTCGGGTGGGCCATCTCCAGCGCCAGTTTCTCGCCTTCTTCAATCACGGTGACCTTCCGGCCTCGCTCCACCAGAAATTCGGCAAGTTCGGCTCCAACCAGTCCCCCACCCACCACGACCACATGGCGGCCGACCGGCAGGAAGAACCGGGTGAGATATGCGAGCCGTCCTGGATCGGCAAGCAACCCCAGACGGCGACCAACCGCAACCCCCAACCGAATTGGCCAGACCAGTTTCTTTGCCGCCCCTCCCGATCCAGATCCGACCAGCAAATCGCGCAGATCGTCACCATCGAAGACGTGCCGCTGGTCGGCGCCGGGAAGCGTTGACCGGTTTCGGGCCGCGCCGCTGGCAACCACCAGATGATCCGGTTGCAACGCGTGGATCGTTTCGGCAGTGGCGACCGTCGAAAGCCGAACATCGATTCCTAACCGGGAGACCTCATGTTCATACCAGTTGAGGAGGCGAAGGTTTGGTTCGTAAAGCAAGGCCGCGAAACGAAGCGCTCCACCGATCCGGTCAGCTGCTTCCAAGACGGTGACGTGATGGCCGCGCTGCGTTGCCACTCTGGCCATCTCCAGTCCGGCGGGGCCGGCACCAACGATCACAACCCGTTTGGAAGTGTCGGCCGGGCTGCGCTCAAGGTCGGCCAGCTCGGCTTCTCGACCAACCACCGGATTGACCGCACATTTGACCCGTTGATCGAAGAACGGTTGAGCCACGCAGACGTAACAGTTGATGCAGGGCCGAATTTCGGCTTCGCGGCCTTCGGCCACTTTGGCGGCAGTTGCCGGGTCGGCGAGCATCTGGCGACCCATCCCCACCAGATCGGCCTTGCCGTGGGCGATGAGTTCATCGCCGACCGCAGGACGAATACGTCCGACCGCAATGACCGGCACCGGCAACGACGCCACGAGTCGTCCGCTGAGCGCAGCATGGCGGGCTTCCTGGTCGGGCAGGGTGCCTTCGGTAAACGCCCGACCCGACGTCTGATCGCCGTACGCCGACAGGTGGATGGCGTCGGCCCCAGCTTCAACCGCCAGCCGGGCGGTCACTTCACAGTCGGGAAACGAGATGCCGTCAGGGGTTCGATATTCGAGCGCGTCGAGTCGGCACCAAACCGGGTAGTCGGCACCGGCTCGACGCTTCGCTTCGGTGATCAGTTCGCAGAGCAACCGCGACCGATTCTCGATCGAACCGCCGTATGCGTCGGTGCGCTGGTTCCATTGGCGGGACAGGAACGACGAAACCAGATAGCCGTGGGCGCCGTGCAGTTCCACCGCGTCAAAACCGGCTCGACGGGCCCGGTCAACGGCGTCACCAAACGCCGCGGTCAACTCGGCGAGGTCTTCGTGCGTCGCCGCCCGATAGTCAGGTTTGAGCCCACCCGAAGCCCCGGCCATCAACATCAACTCATCCATCGAGAGATCGGCGACCATGTCGAGGTTGCCACCCCACTGCGGTACCGAAGGGACCAAAACCGGAGCCTCGTTCTTGATGTCGAGACGGCTCACCTTGCCGTGATGGACCAACTGCACCGCGATCTTCGACCCGTAGGCGTGAACCCGACTGGTGAGCTCCTGCAACTCGGGAAGGAACCGGTCATCGGAAAGTGCTAGTTGGTGGGCCGAGTTGGCGCCCCGCGGATAGGCAAACGCGGTGACCTCGGTGATGATCAGTCCCGCTCCCCCGCGGGCCCGTTCCTCGTAATACCGAATGACTTCTTCGTTGGCTCGACCGTCGCTTCCGACGATCTCTACGCCCATCGGGGCCATGACGATTCGGTTGGGAACCGTCATGGAACCGACGGTGACCGGAGCCAGCAGATGTTCCCTCATGGCTGGAACGGTAGTGGCCGCGACGCGATGGTCTGCAACCCGCGACCGTTACGAGCGAATCGCTCCATCGAGAACCGCGGCGTTGGCCACGGCACTCGCCACAGCCGGAGCGACCGAACGGTCGAACACCGACGGCACCACGAAATCGGGTCGGAGTTCGTCGTCGGTCACTACCTTGGCGATGGCTTCGGCGGCTGCCACCTTCATCGATTCGGTAACCGAATGAGCACCAACGTCGAACGCGCCCCGGAAGATCCCGGGGAAGGCCAACACATTGTTGATCTGGTTCGGGAAGTCGCTTCGACCGGTGGCCATCACCGCGGCGAGGCCATCCGCAGTTTCTGGACGAATCTCCGGGTCGGGGTTGGCCATGGCGAACACGATCGGGTCTTTGGCCATCTGGCGAAGATCACTGGCGTCGATCAGGTTGGGAGCGGACACACCGACGAAAATGTCGGCGCCCCGCAACGCGTCTTGCAGCGAGCCAGCCATCCGTTCCGGGTTGGTGTGCTCGGCGAACCATTCTTTGGCGAAGTTCAGCCGGTCTCGTCCAGGGTGAATGATGCCGACGCTGTCCACCCCCACGATGTTGGTGGCGCCCGCATCGCGCAGGATCTTGCCGATCGCCACTCCGGCTGCACCCATTCCCGAGATCACGATCCGGCAATCGGCGAGCCGCTTGTCCACGATCTTCAACGCGTTGGTCAGGCCGGCCAGCGTGACCACCGCCGTTCCATGCTGGTCATCGTGAAACACCGGAATGTCCAACGACTTTTTGAGTGCGTCTTCGATCACGAAACAATTCGGAGCCGCGATGTCTTCAAGGTTGATGCCACCAAAGGTCGGAGCGATCCGCTGCACGGTGGCGATGATCTCGTCCGGATCTTTGGTGTCGAGGCAGATGGGAAAACCGTCGACCCCTGCGAACTCTTTGAACAGCAGGGCTTTGCCTTCCATGACCGGCATGGCCGCTTCGGGACCAATATCGCCGAGACCCAACACTGCGGTGCCGTCGCTGACGATAGCCACCGTGTTCTTCTTGATCGTGTAGTCGTGGGCGAGGCTTCGGTCGCCGTGGATGGCCATGCACACCCGGGCCACGCCTGGGGTGTAGGCCATGGCTAGGTCGTGGGCATCCCCAACCGAGCACAACGGAAGCACCTCGATCTTGCCCCCTTCGTGAAGCCGGAACGTCCGGTCCCACCAGTCCACAACGGTGACCCCGCTGAGGGCTTTGGCCACCTCAACGATCCGCTGACTGTGAGCTTCGTCTCGGGCATGGACGTCCACGATCCGGGTAACCGACGGCCCTTTGGCTTCGAAACCGGAAGCGCCGGCGATGTTTCCACCCGCTTCACCGATGGCAACCGCGAACCGGCCAAGGGTCCCCGGAACGTTGTCGAGTTCGATCTTCAGACCGATGGAATACGCCGCGGTCGGCACGGTAGTCATGGGGCCTGACGCTACCGCTACCCAACCCTGATCCGACCACCCACGAACCAGTTCAGCCCGAGGCAGTGGCGAGGAGTTGAGGGGGAAACCGACTAGACGCGGACTTCGGCCGAGGCGGCCGCGGCGGCCGGAAAGCGGGCCAAGATGCGGTCAGCCCGTTCGACGATCCGCTGAACCTGCACCGCGGCAGTTCCGGTAAACGCTGTCGGGTCGGCCAGCAGTGCGTCGAGCTGTTCGCCGTCCAACGGGATCCGACTGTCCGCCGCGAGGCGAGCCAGCAGATCGCCACCAGGGTCTCCCGCTCGACGAGCCAATGCCGCCGCCACCGCATGTTCCTTGACCAACTCGTGGGCTTCTTCGCGTCCGAGCCCTGCGTCCACCGCGGCCGAAAGCACCCGGGTTGTGGCAAGGAACGGCAGGTCGCGTCGAAGTTCCGCGGCCACCACCGCCGGGAACACACCGAACTCGTCGAGCACCCCCAGCGCGGTTTGGACCAGCCCGTCGGCGGCCATGAACGCGTCGGGGAGCATGACCCGACGAACCACCGAACAACTGACGTCGCCTTCGTTCCACTGCCGCCCAGCGAGGCTGGCCGCCATCGTCAAATGCCCGTCCAGCACCACCCGAAGCCCATTGACCCGTTCAGAACTCCGGGCGTTCATCTTGTGCGGCATCGCCGATGAGCCAACCTGTCCCGGCCGGAACCCTTCAGTGGCGAGTTCATGCCCAGCCATCAGGCGCAGGGTCATCGTTGCCGTCGACGGAGCCGAAGTGCTCTGAACCAACGCCGAGACCACGTCGAGGTCGAGCGATCGGGGGTAGATCTGACCGACCGAATCCAGAACCCGGGCAAACCCGAGGTGCTGGGCCACCATCGCTTCAAGCTCATCAACCCGATCGGTGTCCCCGAGGAGATCGAGTTGATCAAGCCGAGTGCCGACCGGTCCTTTGAGCCCGCGAAGTGGATACCGGGCCAACAGGTCCTCGATCCGTTCCAGCCCGATCATCGTTTCTTCGGCCCAGTCGGCGAAGCGTTTCCCGAGGGTGGTGGCCTGCGCGGCAACGTTGTGGGTTCTGGCCACCATCACCAGGCCCGTGTGTTCTTCGGCTAGCGCCGAGAACCGTCCCAGCAGCGCCACCAGCGAGTCCCGCACCGACTCAAGTGACCGTTTGATCTGGAGTTGTTCAACGTTTTCGGTGAGGTCACGCGACGTCATACCTCGATGAATGTGTTCGTAGCCGGCGAGGGCGCAGAACTCATCGATCCGGGCTTTGACGTCGTGACGGGTGATTGCCTCACGTTCGGCGATCGAGGCCAGATCCACCTGCGCTTTGACCGCCTCGTAAGCCTCGATGGCCGCTTCGGGGATCGCTACCCCAAGCTGTTGCTGGGCTTTCATGACCGCCAACCACAGCTCACGCTCGGCAATGACCTTGTGTTCCGGCGACCAGATCAGGTTCATCGCGGTGCTGGCGTAGCGGGCGGACAGCACGTTTGGCATCGGATCAACGGTCACGGTTCAACCTTTCGTTGCGGGCTGGATGCTCCTGGTCAGGCGTGCCGGTCAAGGAACTGTTCACGGCCTGGGCCAACCCCGACCAAGCGAATCGGAACACCGATCTGCTGCTCCAAGAACGCGAGATAATCGGCGGCCTGCTGCGGAAGTTCACTGAGGCTGGTCGCGGCCGTGATATCGGATTTCCATCCCGGCAGTTCCTCGTAGATTGCGGTGGCCCGATGAAGTTCTGACTGGTGGTACGGCAGTTGCGTCACCCGTTGACCGTCAATCTCGTAGGCGACGCACACCTTCAACTTCTCAAGCTGGTCCAGCACGTCAAGTTTGGTGATCGCCAACTCGCTGAGCGAATTGACCCGCACCGCATGGCGCAACATGACCGCGTCGAGCCAACCCGGTCGGCGACGACGGCCGGTGTTTGTCCCGTATTCGCGACCCACGTCGACGAGATGATCACCGATCTCGTCGAACAGTTCCGTTGGGAACGGTCCCGCCCCAACCCGGGTGACGTAGGCCTTGGCGATCCCGATAATGCGATCAATGTGGCGAGGGCCGATCCCCGCCCCGGTGCAAGCCCCACCGGCTACCGGGTTGGACGACGTCACGAACGGGTAGGTGCCGTGGTCGAGATCCAAAAACGTGGCTTGTGCCCCTTCGAGCAGCACTTCGTTGCCGGCTTCGAGCGCATCATGCACGATTGAAACGGCATCCCCAATGTGAGGAATGATCCGCGGTGCGTATTCGTTGAGGTAGTTCGCCGCGATCTCGTCGCCATCGACGGCGGGTTGCCCAAACACCTGGGTCAGTACCTTGTTGGTGTAGTCGAGGGCCACCTGAAGTTTCTCGGTGAAGATTTTCGGGTCGAGCAGGTCCTGAACCCGAAGTCCGACCCGCATGGCTTTGTCGGCGTAGGCCGGTCCGATCCCTCGCTTGGTGGTTCCGAGCTTGGCGTCACCGAGCTGCCGTTCATGCAGTGCGTCGAGTTCCTGATGGTACGGCATGATCAGGTGGGCGTTGCCCGAAACCACCAGCGACGAACAATCGACGCCTTTGCTTTCGAGCATGTCCATCTCAGAGATCAGGACCTTCGGATCAACGACGACACCGTTGCCGATGACCGGAATGGTGTGGTTGTAAAGGACTCCGCTGGGAACCAGCTGAAGGGCAAACGTTTCTCCGTCGACTACCAGGGTGTGGCCCGCGTTGTGGCCGCCCTGATACCGGACAACCAGCTTCATTTCTTTTGCCACGAGGTCGGTGAACTTACCCTTGCCCTCGTCTCCCCATTGGGTACCGACGACTATGGTCGCTGGCACGGCGCACTCCTCTCGCGGGTTTGCGTTACCACGAAAGGCTAGCCCGGTTGACGGCTTGTTGCTTCGTGTCTCAGCCGGTTTGGTTCCGGGGTGATGATGGCACCAACCGGGGTTCAGCGCAGAACAAATCCGGGGGCTTCGGCGGGATCTGCTTCCGGGTCGGACGCCATCACATCCACGGTGACCGCGTCGCCTTCCTGATAGCGACCTTCGAGCACGGCGAGCGCCAGCCGGTCACCAATCTCGCGTTGGATGAGCCGTTTGAGTGGGCGAGCCCCGAACGCCGGATCGAACCCGCTGCTGGCCAGTTGGGCCTTGGCTGCTGCGGTCACCTCCAAGATGATGCGCCGTTCGGCCAAACGACTCGACAGCCCCGCCAGTTGAATGTCGACGATCTGGACCAGATCCGCTTCGCTGAGCGGTCGGAACCGAACGATGTCGTCGATGCGGTTGACGAATTCGGGCCGGAAAAAATCTCCCGGTTCGCCTGGCAGGTTGGAGGTCATGATCAACACCACGTTGCTGAAATCGACTGTGCGTCCTTGGCCATCGGTGAGTCGACCGTCGTCAAGCAACTGGAGCAGCGTGTTGAACACGTCGGGATGAGCCTTTTCCACCTCGTCAAGCAACACCACCGAGTAGGGCCGCCGCCGCACCGATTCGGTGAGCTGCCCGCCTTCGTCGTACCCGACGTATCCGGGGGGTGCGCCAATGAGCCGACTCACGCTGTGCTTCTCCATGTATTCAGACATGTCGATTCGCACCATCGAACGTTCATCATCGAAAAGGAACTCGGCGAGCGACCGCGCCAACTCGGTTTTGCCCACCCCGGTTGGGCCCAGGAACAGGAAACTTCCGATCGGCCGGTTGGGGTCGGAAAGCCCGGCCCGGCTTCGACGGATGGCGTTAGCGACGACCGCCACCGCGTCGTCTTGGCCGATCACTCGTTCATGCAGATGGTCCTCAAGCCGCACCAGTTTCTGAACTTCGCCTTCCATCAGACGACTCACCGGGATCCCGGTCCAGCGCCCAACCACTTCGGCGATGTCTTCTTCGGTGACTTCCTCTTTGAGCATGGAGTCGTGGGCTTGAACCGTGTCGAGGTTGCGGCGAGCATCATCAAACGCTCGCTCCCGTTCCGGGATCCGCCCGTAGCGAAGCTCGGCTGCTTTCTCCAGGTTGGTTTCGCGGTCAACTTCACTGCGGAGCTGTTCGAGTTCTTCGTTGATGGCGCGCAGGTCGGCGATGGCGTCACGTTCGCTCTGCCAACGAGCCGTCAATCCCGACAGGTTTTCGTTGAGATCAGCGAGTTCGCGGTCGAGGTCATCAAGTCGTTCCTGAGAAGCGCGGTCGGTTTCTTTGGCCAACGCCACCCGTTCAATTTCGAGTTGGCGGATACGCCGGGCCACGACATCGATTTCGGTAGGCACCGAGTCGATCTCGATTCGTAGCGAGCTGCCGGCCTCGTCGATCAGGTCGATGGCCTTGTCGGGAAGGTGCCGGCCGGTCAGGTAACGGTCGCTCAGCACCGCCGCCGCCACCAACGCACTGTCCTGGATGCGAACACCGTGATGTACTTCGTAGCGTTCCTTGAGGCCTCGCAGGATGGCAACGGTGGCATCGACCGAAGGTGGCAGCACCAGCACCTGTTGGAAGCGTCGTTCTAGTGCCGGGTCTTTCTCGACATATTTTCGGTATTCGTCGAGGGTGGTGGCGCCAACCATTCGGAGCTTCCCTCGAGCCAGCAACGGTTTGAGCATGTTGCCGGCATCCATCGCGCCGTCGGCACCGCCAGCCCCCACGACCGTGTGCATTTCGTCGATGAAGGTGATGATCTCGCCTTCGGCGTCTTCGATTTCTTTGAGCACGGCCTGAAGGCGCTCTTCGAACTCTCCCCGGTATTTGGCTCCGGCCACCATGGCCGAAAGGTCGAGGCTGATCACCCGCTTGTTCTTGAGGCTTTCCGGCACGTCGCCTTCGACGACCCGCTGAGCGAGTCCTTCGACGATGGCGGTTTTGCCGACACCGGGTTCACCGATCAGCACCGGGTTGTTCTTGGTTCGCCGACTCAGCACCCGGATGACTCGGCGGATTTCCTCGTCGCGCCCGATCACCGGGTCGAGTTCTCCGTCTCGGGCGGCGTCAGTGAGGTCTCGTCCAAACCGGGTGAGGGCCTGATACTGGTTTTCGGGGGTTTGGGTGGTGACACGATGGCTTCCCCGGATTTCGCGAACTGCTTCGAGCATGGTGGTTTGATCCACCGCGGCCAGCCCTTCGACGGTGTCGGTCAGCGCCAGCAGGAGATGCTCGGTGGAGAGGTACTCGTCGGTGAGGTCGGTTCGCAGGCCGTCGGCTGCTTCGAAAACCGAGCGAAGCGACCGACTGAGCTGCGGGTCGGAACCGTACGCGTTCGGGAGTTTGGCCAACGTCTGCTCAGCCTGGTTGCGAACGGCAACGATGTCGCTGCCAACCCGGTGCAGGATCGGGATGACGATGCCTTCGTTCTGCCCGAGGAGTGCGACCAGCAGGTGGGCGGGGACGACTTCGGGGTGGGCGTCAGCGCGAGCTCGTTCGGTGGCCGCAGAAAACGCCTCGGTTGTTTTCAGTGTCCAGCGGTTGGGATCAAGGGACATGAGGGGACCTCCTTGAATCGTCCTGTCAGCGCTTCATTCTAGCGTTCAGAAAACTTGAGTACAACATGCTCAACTTTGACTTTTCGTGGGTTGGCCCGGATCGACGACATCGGGTGGCGTTGCGGACTGCAGCAATGCCGACGCCACCTGCTCCCAACCGTCTACCGGCGCCTGCGCGGCGGCCGCCAATTCCGGGAGCATCTCGGCGAGCTGAGCCAGCGCCGCAGCTAGCGACTCTGCGGTAACCGCCTCGGACACCAAGCCATCGACGCCGTGACGAACCGATTCCGGGAGCCCCCCAACCGGGGTTACGACCACCGGTCGACCCGCTGCTAACGCCAACGGGACCACCCCAGAAACCGTCGCCGAACGATACGGGGCCACCACCGCATGGTGACGGCTCAGCAGGTCAGAGAGCGCCGCATCGGGAACGTACCCGGGCCGCAGTTCCACGCTGGCTTCCACCGCCAATCGCCCAATGAGTTCCTGATAGTCACTCACCGGTTCCCAGAAATCTCCGCAGACCGTCAGCTCAACATCGAGACCATTTTGGCGAGCCTCGGCCACTGCCTCAATCGCCAGATCCACCCCTTTGTAGGCCCGCACAAAACCCAGGAACAACAACCGCAACGGTGGCGAAGCAGGCAGCGGTGTCCGTTCCACTGGCAGGTTCAGCGGATGGCCGACCACCTCAACCCGGGCTATCCCGGTCGCCGAACGAAGCCCGTCAGCCGCTTCCTGCGAATGCACCACCGCACCGGAACAGCGCGCCACTAACCGCCGCAGCAACCAGCCCGCCAGCGGCATCCGTTCGTGCGGTTCCGGGTTATGAACGAACACCACCGCGGGAACACCGCGGGTGGCGGCCAGCACGACGAGTTGGGCTGGACCATGAAAAGGGGTGGCCCACGCAAGCACCACCAGTTCCGCGGTCCGGGCCCGGCGACCCGCAGCCCACCAGCTCAGCGGGTTCCACCACCGCAACCCGAAGCGAACACCCTCCGGAGCCTGAACCGCGTCAACCGACGGCTGCTCACCTCGAAACAGTGCTCGCGGGTACTGCGACCGCCACGATTCGACCTGAACGTCATGCCCGGTGGCGCGCAATGCCTGAACGATCTGCCATCCGTGCTGGGAAATCCCTCCCCGCAACGGCGGCACCGGACCCACAAAGGCAATACGCATGGTCCCTGAACAGGCCGCGGCTAGGAGCCGCGCTTGTAGATGGTGATGCTCTGCTTGACCGGCACCAGATCACGGCGCTGCTCGCGACGAACCTGCTTCACTGCCTGCCCGATCGCCGTCTCGGCTTCCGCAACTTGACCTTCGAGTTCGGCCACCCGGTTCTCGAGTTCCAGCACTCGCTTGACGCCCGCAAGGTTCAGCCCCTCGTTGGTGAGCTCCTGAATACGGGTCAGCAAGGCCAGATCTGCATCGCTGTAACGGCGGCTTCCGCCCCCGGTACGCGACGGTTCAACCAACCCTTTGCGCTCGTAGATCCGCAGCGTCTGGGGGTGCACCCCCGCCAGCTCTGCGGCGACCGAAATGACATAGACCGCCCGGTGAAAACGTTCGCCTTCCATCATTCCTCCAATCCGCTAGACACCTAGATGAGCCCGAGGGGAGGGACCACCGACAGCCGCAAGCGCCTCAGTCGCCGCTCGCTGCTCGTCATTGAGTTCCGTGGGCACATCAACCACGACAGTGACCAGCAGGTCACCGCCACCACCTTTACCACGAAGTCGGAATACCTTGCCCGACGGTGTCCCGGCCGGGACCCGCATCTTGACCGGTTCACCAGCCAGAGTCGGCACCGCGAGATCACAGCCAAGTACCGCTTCGGCAAAGGTCACCGGAACGGTCAGGGTCAGATCTTTGCCGGTCCGACCAAACAACGGATGCGGGCCAACCCGAACCTTCACAAACAGATCGCCCGGAGCGCCTCCTTGGCGACCGGGACCGCCTCGACCCTGCAAGCGAATGCGTTGCCCAGTCTTGACCCCGGCCGGGATTCGTACCTTGACCTCACGCGGTCGTACTTCGGTTCCTGAACCGCGGCACGACGTACACGGATCGGTGATGATTGACCCCCGGCCACCACAAGAACTGCAGGGTCGGCGCATCGCAAAGAACCCTTGATTGTCGTCCTGCATGCCATCACCACCGCAGGCGCCACAGCGCTGCGGTGCGTGGCCCGGTGCGCTTCCCGTCCCAGAACAGCTCGAACAGGCCGCCTCCGATGTCAGGTGGATCGAGGTTTCTAGTCCGTTCACCGCGTCTTCGAAATCCAGCGCCAGATCAGCTTCGAGATCGGCGCCTCGTTGCGCCCGGGTTTGGGTTCGTTGCTGGCCGTGGCCCCGACCGCCAGCTCCTCGACCAAACAGCCCACCCAGCAGATCGCTGAGGTCGTCGGGACCGCCAGCAAACGGGCCACCACCGGGTCCGCCGCTGAAACCTCCGGCCATCGGCCCCATCTTGCGAACCTGATCGTAGGAACGCCGACGGTCGTCATCACCGATCACCGCATAGGCCGCCGAGATTTCCTTGAACCGTTCCTCGGCTTGTTGGTTGCCAGGGTTCGAATCAGGGTGAAACTCGCGAGCGAGTTTGCGGTAGGCCTTGGTGATCTCCTTGTCGGTGGCAGTCGCGGCAACACCGAGAATCGCGTAGTAGTCCTTTTCGAACCATTCCCGTTCCGGCTCAGCCATTGTCCACCTCCTTTTCGATCAACGACGCACCGCGCCAGTTCCTACCGTTCAGCCTCGCACCTTCACCATTGCCGCTCGCAGCACCCGCCCATTCCAGGCATAGCCGGTCCGCAGCACCTCAATAACCCGAGGCCCGTCGTGCTCGTCCTCGCCAGGTTCGCTCATCGCCGCCTCGTGGCGACTGGGATCGAACGGGGCATCGGATTCGGCAATCGTCTCAAGCCCCGAACGCTCTAGCTCACTACGCAGGAAACCAACGATCGGCTCGATCCCGTCAACGCCTTGCTGGAGCGCGGCATCGCAGGCGTCAAGCACCGGAAGCAACGCTTCCGCGACGCGAGCCCCGGCTTGCGCCACCTGCTCCACCTGACGTTTTTCTACCTGCTTGCGAAAGTTCGAGAATTCGGCTGAAACCCGCTGAAGGTCGTCAAGGTGTTGATTGCGCTCCGCGGTGACGGCTTCCAACGTGACCAGCAGCTCTTCCACGCTGACCGGTTCGCCGATGACCTCGTCTCCACCGGTTTCCTCAACCAAAACCTCGGGTTCAGGGGTGGCTTCGGTGTCGTCGGCAAACTCCTCGGTGCTCACGAGTCCTGCTCGTCGTCGATGATTTCGGCGTCCACGACCTCGTCATCGGCTGGCGTACCCGCCTCAGCCTCCGCCTCTCGCTCGGCGGCCGCTGCGGCCTCGTAGAGACGCTGCCCGAACTCTTGGCTGGCCGTCATCAACGCATCAGAGCTGGTCTTGATGGCGTCGATATCGGTGCCGTCGAGGGCCTGCCGCACCTCGGCAATTTTCGCTTCGATGGTGGAGCGCTCGTCGTCGGAGACCTGTTCAGCCTGATCCTTGAGCAGCTTCTCGGTTTGGTAGACGAGCGAATCCGCAGAGTTGCGCACGTCGGCCTCTTCCTTGCGTTTGCGGTCCTCCTCGGCGTGAGCTTCGGCATCTTTGACCATCTGGTCGATGATGTCTTTGTCCAGCGAGCTCTGACCCGTGATCGTCATCGACTGTTCCTTGCCGGTGGCCTTATCGCGGGCCGACACATGCACGATGCCGTTGGCGTCGATGTCGAACGTCACTTCGATCTGGGGCACCCCGCGAGGAGCGGGAGGAAGATCAACCAGCTGGAACTTGCCCAGCGTCTTGTTGTACGCCGCCATTTCTCGCTCACCTTGCAGCACGTGGATCTCAACCGAAGGCTGGTTGTCGTCCGCGGTGCTGAACGTTTCGCTCTTACGGGTTGGGATGGTGGTGTTGCGCTCAATCAGCGTGGTCATCACGCCACCCTTGGTTTCGATTCCCAGCGACAACGGGGTGACGTCAAGCAACAGCACGTCCTTGACCTCGCCGCGCAGCACGCCGGCCTGAACCGCTGCACCAATCGCCACCACCTCATCGGGGTTGACGGTTTTGTTCGGTTCCCGGCCGGTCATTTCTTTGACCAGTTCGGTAACCGCTGGCATACGAGTCGATCCACCAACCAGCACCACGTGATCAATATCGCCCTTGGTCAGGTGGGCGTCTTTGATGGCCTGCTCGAACGGCTGACGGCAACGCTGCAACAGACCCGCGGTGAGGTCCTGGAACTTGGCCCGGGACAGTTCGTAATCGAGGTGAAGCGGGCCCGCGTCGGTCGCGGTGACGTACGGCATGTTGATGTGCGTCGAAGTCATCTGCGACAGTTCGATCTTGGCCTTCTCCGCGGCTTCCTTGAGCCGCTGCGATGCCATCGGATCTTTGCGCAGGTCTACGCCATGTTCGCCGTGGAACGTTTCGGCCATCCAGTCGATCACCGCATCGTCCCAGTCGTCGCCACCCAGGCTGGTGTCACCCGAGGTGGACTTCACCTCGAACACGCCATCGCCGAGTTCAAGCACCGAAACGTCGAAGGTGCCACCGCCCAGGTCGAACACCAGAATTGTCTGATCGGTGTCTTCCTTGTCGAGGCCGTAGGCCAGCGCCGCCGCGGTTGGTTCGTTGATGATCCGAAGAACTTCAAGACCAGCGATACGGCCAGCCTCCTGAGTGGCGGTGCGCTGCGCGTCGTCAAAGTAGGCCGGAACGGTGATCACCGCTTGGGTAACGGTGTCGCCCAAGTACTCCTCAGCGTCTCGCTTGAGCTTCATCAGGGTTCGGGCGCTGATTTCACGCGGACCGTAACTCTTGCCA
>Ga0208785_1000049_pt1 | contig 43356 bp, 48 predicted proteins | sample DEB08_DNA_2_FD_185499 | JGI IMG/M metagenome (GOLD analysis project Ga0208785, IMG submission 185499) | Aqueous microbial communities from the Delaware River and Bay under freshwater to marine salinity gradient to study organic matter... | ecosystem: Environmental > Aquatic > Marine > Coastal ...
GTACCCGGAGGGGGAGTCGAACCCCCACATCCGAAGATACTGGATTTTGAATCCAGCGCGTCTGCCAATTCCGCCATCCGGGCTATATACCGATTATATTTCATATGTAGATGAATGGAGAAAAAATTATTAAGTTAAAATGAATTAAATGATTATCCTAATTGACGGTCATAGCATTGCATTCAGAGCATTTTATGCATTACCAGATACATTAGCTACAAAAGATGGTTTTCCTACGAATGTAATTCATGGTTTCTTAATGATGCTCTCTAAATTAGTAAAAGATTATGAGCCTGAGCAGATTGTTGTGACTTGGGATATTTCAAAAACAACTTTTAGATCAGAAATTTTTCCAGATTATAAAGCTAATAGATCTTCATCACCAGAAATATTTAAAATTCAAATAAAAAGTCTTCAGCAGCTACTCAAAAACTTTAATATCCCACAAGTTACAGCTGAAGGTTTTGAAGCCGATGATGTTCTTGGGACTTTAGCGTATAAGTTTAATAAAGAAAATAAAGAGGTTCACATATTAACTGGAGATAGAGATTCTTTTCAATTAATTAATAACTCAACAAAAATTCTATTTACAAGAAAAGGAATTAGTAATATAGAAGTCTTTGATGAAAAAGTTTTTGAAGAAAGTTTTCAAATATCTACTGACCAATACATTGAATATCTAGCTTTAAAAGGAGATCCTTCTGACAATATACCAGGTGTACCGGGTATTGGTGAAAAAACTGCAAAATCCTTATTAAACCAATATAAAACTATTTCAAATATTTTAGATAATGCTGAATCACTAAGTCCAAAAATTAAAGAAAGTTTAATTCAAAATACAGAATTGCTTGAGTTAAGTAAAAAACTTGCAACAATTAAAACTGATCTAAAATTGGAACTCCCATCTCTTACTATTCATGATTCAGTATTTTTTAATGAGAAAATTTTAAAAAATTGTATTAATGATATAAATTCTTTTGAGTTAAATAGATTTCTTGGAACCTCAGAAACAAAAAAAAATGAAACTACTTACAAAATAGACTCAATTACTGAATTCACTAAAAAAACAAAATTACAAGGAAAATATATAGTTTTCTTGCAAAACGATTATTTTTATTTCACCAATGGTAATGATTACGGTAAATCTAAATCTTTAAGAATTTTTCAAGAAGTGATATCAGTTAATTCTCAAAATATCGCGTTATTTGATTCTCAAATTTTAGATATTAAAAATTTTATTGCTTTAGATTGTATATTATTTTTGATTAACCCTTCCAATAAACCCGACTCTATTTTAAATGTTTGTAACTCAATAAATGTAGTAAATAATTTAGATAAAAAATCTGATGAAAACAGTTTCTTGAATTTTTTTCATGACAATTTTAAGAATGTTATTAATATTTTATCAAATTTTAATAAAGATAAAATAAGTCTTAATTTATACAAAGAAATCGATTTTCCAATGTTAGAAATTCTTTCAAGTATGGAAAAAAATGGAATTAATGTTTCATTAAAAAAAATGAAGGATTTATCTAAATCTCTATCTGTAGAACTTAAAGAACTGCAAAATAAATGCTTTTCACTTTCAGGATTAGAGTTTAATTTAAACTCTCCAAAACAATTATCCGAAGTACTTTTTCAAAAATTAAAACTCCCAGTCATAAAAAAAACTCCTTCTGGTGCACCTTCTACTGATGCGAGTGTACTTGAAGAATTATCAATAAATAATCAACTTCCAGCAGTAATTTTAAAATATAGAGAACTTGAAAAGATAAGATCAACATATGTTGACGGATTAATTCCAGAAGTCTCCAACAAAGAAAAAATTCATACCCACTATAATCTTTTTGGAGCAGCTACTGGTAGATTGTCTTCTGAAAAACCAAATTTACAAAATATTCCAAATAAAACAGAACTTGGTCAAAAAATTAGAGATTTCTTTATATCATTACCAAATCATAAATTTGTAATTTCAGATTACTCACAAATTGAATTAAGAGTTTTAGCACACTTAAGCAATGATAAAGAGATGATTAAAATCTTACAAAATGTCGATTCTGATATCCACTCAGAGACAGCTTCAAGGATATTTGATGTAGATATTTCAAAAGTTGATTATGAAATGAGGAGAAAAGCAAAAGAAGTTAATTTTGGCCTTATTTATGGAATGGAAGCATTTGGATTGTCAAAAAGTTTAAATATTGAACAAAAAGAAGCAAGCAAATTAATTGAAAACTATTTTTCACAATTTCCTTCTATTAGAGGTTATTTAGAGGAAATTGTTAAATCAGCTGAACAAAAAACTTATACATCAACTTTATTTGGAAGAAAGCGTTATATAAATGAACTTTCTTCATCCAATTTTCAGGTTAGATCAATGGGTAAAAGAATTGCCATGAATGCTCCAATTCAAGGTACAGCTTCAGATATTATGAAAAAAGCGATGGTAAATATCTCTAAAAAAATAGAAAAGTATGAAGATACTAAAATTTTACTACAAATACATGATGAGATTGTTGTTGAGTCATCTGATGACAGTGTAGAAAAAATTAAAGATATTGTTGAAATAGAAATGAAGAATGCAGCAAAATTAAAAGTTCCATTGTTTGTAAATACTAAAGTTACAACAACGCTTGCAAATTTTAATAATTAGTTTGTAAAAAACACAGATATGTTATTCTTATTCTCGCAATACTATGAATGGAAAAAATAAAACAAATGACAGATAATTCAGTTGAAGCTAGTTCGGCTTCTAATGTCGTTGAACTTCCAGATAATATAAAACCAGAAGATTTTCCAGCACTACTCGAAAAGACTCTTGTGTCTTTTAATAATGGTGATGTTATTGAAGGTACAGTTGTCAAAGTTGATAGAAATGAAGTGATGGTTGACGTTGGTTATAAATCAGAAGGAATAATACCTTCTAGAGAATTATCGGTACGTAAAGGTGTTAATCCTAAAGACTTAATAAAACAAGGTGAAAAAATTAAAGCTCTTGTTTTGGAAAAAGAAGATGATGAAGGAAGATTAATTCTTTCTATTAAAAGAGCTGTTTACGAAAAAGCTTGGGGTGATATTCAAGAAATTGCAGATTCAAAAAAATCCATTAAGGGTACAGTTATTGAGTCTGTTAAAGGTGGTTTGATAGTCGACATTGGAGTTAGAGGATTCTTACCTGCATCATTAATCGATGTTCGAAGAGTTAAAGAATTATCTGCTTATGTTGGAGAAGAAATTGAAGCCAAGATATTAGAGCTTGATCGACAAAAGAATAATATTGTTCTATCAAGGAAAGCTCATCTTGAAGAAGAACTTTCAGAAGAAAGACAAGGTTTTCTAGACGATTTACAAATAGGTGATGTCAAAGATGGAAAAATATCTTCAATTGTTTCATTTGGTGCTTTTGTAGATATTGGTGGAATGGATGGATTAGTTCATGTTTCAGAACTTTCTTGGAGGCATGTTGAAAACCCCAATGAAATTGTAAAAGTTGGTGATACAGTTACAGTTAAGGTACTCGAAATTGATAATGACAAAGAAAGGATATCATTATCTATAAAGCAAGTTAAAGAAGACCCGTGGTTAGATTTTGAATTACACTATAAAGAAAATGATGTAGTCGAAGGTGAAGTTACAAAAGTTGTTCCATTCGGTGCTTTTATAACTATTGGTAAAGGTGTAGAAGGTTTAGTTCATGTTTCTGAAATTTCTACTGAAAAAATTGATTCTCCTGAATTAGCTCTTGCTCTAGGACAAAAAGTTCAAGTTAAAATTACAGAATTAGATATTGATAAAAGAAGAGTTAACCTATCTATTAAGCAAGCCGACCCTAATTGGAAAGATGTTGAAGTAGAAAAAAATGCACCAAAAACACACTCATCTGAATCTGATGAATCAATGCCTAAACGACAAACTGTTGAAGGAGTAGATGAGTCATTAGAAAATATTCTTCAAGAATTAAAGGAAAGAGGAATAGGAAACTCTTAGTTTATTTTTTTTAGCACGTAATCTATTTCTATGGCTAAAAAAGTTTTTTTTGTTATTGGTCCAATTGGTAGTGGTAAGAGTACAGCTACTGAATATTTAAAATCTAAAGGTCTTTTAACAATTGATTTAGATGTTATTTCAAATGAAATTTTACTAAGTACTGAATCAGAAAATTTTCTTTCAAGCAATTTTCCTGAAGCATTAAGTAGAAAAGTAGTAGATAAGCAAAAATTAGCAAACATTGTATTTCAAGATTCAAACAAATTAAAAATTTTAGAAGAATTTTTACATCCTAAAATTCAGGAAAAATTATTGAAAATTCTTACAAAAACTAATGAAATTGTTTTTGTTGAAATTTCTGCACCAAAAAAAATTGAACGTGATGTGGATTATCTAGTTATTTTTTCAGATTTAGAAACAAGAAAAAAAAGACTACTTAGCAGAGGTATGTCGATTAATGACATAGAAAATCGTGTAAAAGCACAAAAGGATAATGATTGGTGGTTAAATGCTGGTTATGTAATCACTAATAAGAACCTAAAGCAATTATTTAAGGATATTGATAACTTCCTTAAATTAAATAATTTAGAATAATCGAACAGATGTTCTATTTGATATAATAAATTTCTATGATACCATTTCAAGTTAAATCAGAGTTTAAACCAAAAGGCGATCAGCCTAATGCAATTGAAGAGTTATATCAAGGATTACAGAATGGAAACGAATTTCAAACACTTAAAGGAATTACTGGATCAGGTAAATCTGCAACAATTGCTTGGTTGATTGAGAAATGTCAATTACCAACACTTGTTTTAGCACCAAACAAAGCTTTGGCTGCACAGTTAGCTAATGAGTTTAGGCAATTTTTTCCAGAAAATAGAGTCGAATATTTTGTGTCTTATTACGACTATTACCAACCAGAAGCTTATGTTCCAAGAACTGATACTTTTATAGAAAAAGATGCAAATATAAATGAAGAAATAGATAGGTTAAGACATTCGGCAACTAGTGCTCTCCTGTTGAGAAATGATGTCATCGTAGTGGCTTCTGTTTCCTGTATTTATGGACTTGGATCACCAGAAGAATACAAAAACAAGTTAATACCAATTCAATTAGGTCATGAATACGATTTAGATAAATTGTTATTAGATTTGGTTAAACAACAGTACATAAGAAATGATTTAGTTGTTAGCAGGGGTTCTTTCAGGGTTAAAGGCGATACTTTAGATATTTTTCCAGTTTATGAAGAAACTATTTTTCGAATTGAGTTCTTTGGTGATGAGGTAGAAAATATATCAAGAATAGACCCAACAACTGGAGAAATTCTTGAAAAACTTGGTGAGTTAGCCATACTACCTGCTACTCATTATGTTATTTCAGAAGATTTAAAGAAAAATGCCATAAATAAAATAAAAGAAGACTTAGATGAACAAATTAAAAAATTTGAAAGTGAAAATAAGCTTTTGGAAGCACAAAGAATTGCACAAAGAACTAATTTTGACTTAGAAATGATTTCTGAATTGGGGGTTTGTTCTGGAATTGAAAATTATTCAAGGTATTTTGATGGAAGAAACCCAGGTGAACCACCTTATACGTTAATAGATTTTTTTGGTGATAATTTTTTAATGGTAGTTGATGAAAGCCATATAGCTATCCCACAAATAAGAGGTCAATTTGAAGGTGATAAATCGAGAAAAAATACTTTAGTTGATTATGGGTTTAGATTGCCTGCTGCTTTGGACAATAGACCTTTAAAATTTGATGAATGGAAAAGTAAGGTAAAGAAAACAGTACTTGTGTCAGCAACTCCTGGTAAATGGGAGAATGAAAATTCACAACTTTTTGTTGAGCAAATAATAAGACCAACAGGACTTTTAGATCCTAATGTTCTTATAAAGCCAACTGAAAATCAGATAAATGATTTATTGTTAGAAATAAAAAATGTCATTAACAACGGAAATAGAGTGCTTGTAACAACCTTAACAAAAAAAATGAGCGAAGCTTTAAGCGATTTTTTACTCAAATCTGGAATTAAAACAAGATACCTACATTCTGATATAGACACTTTAGAAAGAATTGAGATATTAAGAGATTTAAGAAAAGGTGAGTTTGATGTATTGGTTGGCATTAATTTATTGAGAGAAGGTTTAGACTTGCCAGAAGTTCAGTTAGTTGCAATTTTGGATGCAGATAAAGAAGGTTTTCTGAGATCAGAAACAAGTTTAATTCAAACAATAGGAAGGGCTGCAAGAAATAAAGATGGTTACGTTATTATGTATGCGGATAAGTATACAGATTCTATGACAAAAGCTGTTCAGGAGACTAAAAGAAGAAGAGTTTTACAAGAAGAACATAATCGAATACACAATATTACACCAAAGACAATTGAAAAAGGAATTACCGATATACTTGAATTAGTTGAAAAAACGCGAGCATCTGATTCGTCTGTGTTATCAAAATCTACCTTGGACACTACTAATGCATCAAAAGAAGACTTAATAAAATTATCTAAAAATATAGAAATTGAAATGAAATCAGCTGCAGAATTACTTGAATTTGAGCTTGCTGCTAGATTAAGAGACGAGTTAAAAGAATTAAGAAGAGAAATACAAGAATTTTCATTATGAATCAAGAATTTTTAAAAATAAGAGGAGCCAAAGAACACAATTTAAAAAACGTTTCTGTAGATATACCAAAAAACTCTCTTGTTGTAATAACTGGTCTTTCTGGATCAGGTAAATCATCATTAGCCTTTGACACAATATATGCAGAAGGTCAAAGAAGATATGTAGAAAGTCTTAGTGCATATGCTCGACAATTTTTAGGACAAATGGAAAAGCCAAATGTCGAAAGCATTGAAGGTCTGTCTCCTGCGATAGCAATAGATCAGAAAACTTCATCAAGAAGCCCACGTTCAACAGTTGGAACAGTTACTGAAATCCAAGATTATCTAAGACTTTTATGGGCTCGAATTGGAATTAGTTACTGTCCAAAATGTAACAAAAAAATTGATAAACAATCAATTAACTTTATCGTTAAACAAATTTTGCAGCTAGGGGAAAATAAAAACATTGATGTTTTAGCACCAATAATAAAGTCACGAAAAGGTGAGTTCGATACATTATTTAAAGATTTACAGTCCCAAGGATTCTCAAGAGTTTTAGTTGATGGTGAAATTATTAGATTAGAAGATACTACAAAACTTGATAGATATTTCAATCATGATATTTCAGTAGTTATTGATAGAATAAAAATTCAAAAAACACCAAGCAGAAGATTAACCCAATCTATTGAAACTGCAATTAATTTGACTAAAGGGCAGGTTGATATAAGAATTGAAAATACTACGCAATCATTTAGTCAAAATTTAGGTTGTGTTGATTGTGGTTTATCATTTGATAAATTAGAACCTCGTGATTTTTCATTTAATTCTCCATTTGGTGCTTGTATAAATTGCAATGGAATTGGCGTAAGTTATGAAATAGATGAGAAATTACTTGTAAAAGATTTTGAGTTGTCTATTGATCAAAATGTTTTTCCTGACATGTCAACACGTAAGTTTTTTCGTGCTCAAATTTTTGGTGTTTGTGAAGAATTTAAAATTCCAACTGATGTTCCTTATAAGAATTTAAACAAAAATCATAGAGACATATTACTTAATGGAAGCAATGGAGTAGAAACAATTATTAGATATGTAAACAGATTTGGAAATTCAAGAAAATGGTATAGACCTTATAGTGGAATTATTCCAATGTTTAAAAGACTCTACGAAGAAACAAAATCTGATTCTGCCAGAGAATATTATCAACAATTTATGAGAGAACTTCCATGTCGAGGTTGCGATGGTGAAAGGTTCAATGAAAGATCTAGAAAAGTAAAAATTGAGAAAATTACACTAGGTGATTTCAATAACTTATCTATTATCGATGCTCTACTTTGTATTAAAAATTTCAAACTCTCTGGAAGCGATTTAGAAATTGCTAGTCCGATTATTCGTGAAATTATTGAAAGATTAGAATTTCTAACTAAAGTCGGCCTTAGTTATTTACAACTTAGTAGAGGAGCATCTACTTTATCAGGAGGTGAAGCACAGAGAATTAGATTAGCTACACAAATTGGTTCTGGTTTAACTGGTGTACTTTATGTTCTTGATGAACCATCAATAGGATTACATCAGTCGGATAATCAAAAGCTAATTGATACATTAAAGAGCCTTAAAGCTTTAGGAAATACAGTTTTAGTCGTTGAACATGATGAAGAGACAATGAAAAGTTCTGATTACTTAATAGATATTGGTTGGGGAGCAGGTGAACAGGGAGGCAATATTGTAGCTGAAGGAACCTGGAAACAAGTTTCTTCAAATATGAAATCTATTACAGGTCAATTTTTGTCAGGAAAACAATCAATAAATGTTCCAAAAAATAGAAGAAAAGGTAATGGATCACAAATTACAATTAGAGGTGCTTCAGAGAATAATTTAAAAAACTTAACAGTGCAATTTCCTTTAGGAAAGATGATATCAGTAACAGGTGTTTCTGGTAGTGGAAAATCAACTTTAATAACCGATATATTATCTAAATCAGTTCAAAATGAATTTTCAAAAAATTTTATTTTACCTGGAGTACACAAAAGTATTTCAGGAATAGAAAATATAGACAAGTTAATTGAGATTGATCAATCACCAATAGGCAGAACACCTAGATCTAATCCTGCAACATATTCTGGTGTATTTGATCAAATTAGAAATTTGTTTTCTCTTACAGAAGATTCAAAAGTTAGAGGCTACAAACCGGGAAGATTTTCATTTAATGTTCCAGGTGGTAGATGTGAGTATTGCAAAGGCGATGGAAATATAAAAGTTGAAATGTATTTTCTACCTGATATTTACGTTCTTTGTGAGGAATGTAATGGGACTAGATATAACCCAGACACTCTTGAAATTAAATGGAAGGGTTATAGCATTTCAGATATATTAAATTCAACTGTTGAAAATGCTCTTTCAATTTTTGAGAACCAACCTTCAATACATCGAATTATTAAAACTTTAGATGATGTTGGGTTATCATATATAACTTTGGGTCAAGCAGCAACAACACTCTCAGGTGGTGAGGCGCAAAGAGTTAAATTAGCTAAAGAATTAAGCAAACGTTCAACTGGCAAAACTTTATATATCCTCGATGAACCTACTACAGGATTACATTTTGCTGATGTTCAAAAACTTTTAGAGGTTCTGCATCTTTTAGTTGATAAAGGAAATACGGTTATCGTTATTGAGCATAATTTAGATGTTATAAAAAACTCAGATTGGATAATTGATTTAGGCCCAGAAGGAGGAGAAAACGGAGGACAAATAATTGTTGAAGGTACTCCTGAGGCTGTTTCAAAAAGTAAAGAATCGTTAACAGGGATTTATTTAAAAGAATTATTAAATGGATAAATTAAATAAAAATGAAATTCCTGAAAGTCCTGGAGTATATATATTTAAAGATAAATATGATGAACCAATTTACATTGGAAAAGCAAAAAATTTAAGAAATAGAGTAGTTACATACTTTAATTCAAACTCTAATTGGAAAGTTAAAAGGTTAGTTTCTGAAGCAAAGAATATTTCATTTGTTTTATCTAAAAATGAAGCAAATGCGTTATTAGCTGAGTACTCACTGATTCAAGAATATAAGCCAAAATACAACATTCAATTCAAAGATGATAAATCATACCCTTATGTGACAATAACAAATGATAAGTGGCAAAGAGTTTATGTAAGCAGGAATATTGATAAAAAAAATCTAAACTTTGGACCGTTTCCTTATATTGGTGCTGCAAAAAGGTCATTAGATCATTTAATTAATATTTTCCCTTTAAGAACTTGCAACGATAATACTTTTAATAGGCATAATTCACTCGGTAAACCTTGTCTATTGTATGAAATTGAAAAATGTAGTGCACCTTGTATAAATAATATTGATGAAAAAGATTATCAGCAGTTAGTAAATAGTATTAAGAATTTTTATAAAGGTAATTCAGATCAATTTATAACTGAAAAAATAATTGAAATGAATAATTACTCAGAACAACAGGAATATGAAAAAGCAAATAAAATCAAGAAATTAGTTCAACATTTAGAAAATGCAAGAATCAATCAAACTTTAATGACAGCTAACGATAAAAATGTTGACGTTATTGGTATTGATATTGGAAAATATGATGTTGTTGCAACTTGTTTATTTATTAGAAACGGAAGAATAGTTGGTGAAATAAAAAAAAGTTTTGAACCAATAAATACAGACGAATTCAACGATTATTTACCACAGATTATATTTAACATTTACTCAAACGAAGAGCCAGCTTCCGAATTATTAGTTTCGCATAGCTTTAACGACAAAGAGGATGTTGAAAAAGAATTGTCACAAATTTGGAAGAGAAAAATAAATATTCAAATACCTCAGCGAGGATGGAAAAGAGACCTGCTTTTAACAGCTTTAGAAGATGCTGCCGAACTAAGAAGAGTTACAGATTTAAAAAGAAGAAAAGATTTAGAATTTAGAAGTCAATCACTAGAGCAATTAAAAAATAAATTAAATTTAAAAAATATTCCATACAGAATTGAAGCATATGATATTTCAAACTTAGGTGATAAATTTAGAGTTGGATCAATGGTCGTTATGGAAGATGGTTTAACCAAGCCATCGATGTATAGAAAATTTCATATAAGATCTTTTGAAGGCCAGGATGATTTTCGTTCAATGGAAGAGATGATATTTAGAAGAATAAAGAGATTAATTAGCACAAACGAAACCGATCAAAGCTTCAAACGTTTACCAGATCTTATATTGATAGATGGAGGTAAGGGTCAACTTTCTAAGGCTAAAAGTGTCATTGATTACTTCAAATTAGAAATTGATGTTATTGGCTTAGCTAAAAAAGAAGAAGAGTTGTTTTTGCCAAATAGAAAAGAATCAATAAAATTGAACAAGAATTCTGAAGCACTTTTTATTTTGCAAAATATTCGTGACGAAGCTCATAGATTTGCTATCACTGAGAATAGACGTCTTCGGTTAAAGGATTTAGATATAAATAGTTCTTTAAAAATAAAAGGTGTCAGTAAAAAGTCTTTAAAAGAGCTAAATAAAAAATATAATTCATTAGTTGGGTTATCAAATGCTACTTTAGAAGATTTAGCAGAATTGTTAGATGAAAACGAAGTAAAAAAAGTTTTTAAATATTTTAATTAATTAATTATTAATTTTTTCAATGAAACTTATCAGAATGTATCATATATAGAGTAGAAAATTATGATATCAAAAAGACCAGAAGTACTTTTGCTAGTTGGAATGTCCGGTGCGGGTAGATCTGCAAGTTCTAATGTATTTGAAGATCTAGGTTATTACGTAATAGAAAATTTACCTCCTGAATTAGTTGAATCTGTTGCTCAATCTAACGATGTCACTGAATCTAATAAACAACTAGTTTTGACAATAGATGCAAGAGATAATTCTGCTCAAAAAAAATTAAAAGAAAGCATAAATAAGTTAAATCAATCTGGTGTTCTTACGAGAATTGTTTTTTTAGATGCAGATAATGAAACATTGATAGAAAGATATGAGGAAAACAGAAGACCTCATCCTATGGGTATGGAAAGCATATCTCAATCAGTAAAAACTGAACGTGACCTATTGAAACCTGTTAGAGAACTAGCTGATTTAGTAATCGATACAACAGACTTAAATGTTCACGACTTGCGTAAGAGAATTATTGAAGGTTTTCAAGGAGAAGCTGAAAATCAAGATTTAAAAATTTCAGTTACTTCATTTGGGTTTAAAAATGGGTCTCCAAGAGATGCAGATATAGTATTTGATGTAAGATTTTTACCGAATCCTCATTGGAGAGAAGAGCTAAGAGCATCTACAGGGCAATCTCCAATGGTAAGAAACTATGTTCTATCTTTTGAAGATGCACAATTATTTTTAGAAAAAATAAAAGACTTAATTCAATTTTTGCTACCCAGATTTATTTCAGAAGGTAAATCTTACGTTGGAATAGCTATTGGTTGTACTGGCGGTAAACACAGAAGTGTTGTTATGGCTGAAGAGCTAACAAAGTGGTTGAAATCTCAAAAAAATGATGCAGTAGTACTTCATAGAGATATGAAAGAAATTTAATATTGGCAATTAATAAGTCCAACAAATTACTAGTAAGAGCAGACTTAAATGTTCCTATAAAAAATGGTAAAGTTTTGGATAATTTTAGAATTATTAAAGCTTTGACTAACATTGAACAGCTTAAAAAAATTTCAAAAAACATTACTTTCATTAGTCACTTAGGTCGTCCAAATGGTTTTCAAGAAGAATATTCTTTAAAATATATCGTTTCAGAGATGAGTAACATTGCCGGTCAAGAAGTACAGTTTGTTCACGATTGTATTGATTTAGATGAGAAAATATTTGAAGAAGAAAATAAAATATTTTTACTTGAAAATTTAAGGTTTCATATAGGAGAAGAGAAAAATGATCTAGCTTTTGCTGAGAATTTATCAAACCCCTTCGATTCTTTTATTTTAGACGCATTTGGAGCTGCACATAGATCACATGCATCAATTGTAAGTGTTGGTAAGTTTTTAGATTCCTACCAAGGTTTATTAATGCAAAAAGAAGTTGATAGCCTTCAAAGCTTACTAACAGAAGTTAAAAGACCTTATACAGTAATTCTTGGTGGAGCAAAAATATCAGATAAGTTAAATCTAGTAAATAACTTATTACCAATTGTTGATAATTTAATTTTAGGAGGTGGTATGTGCTTTACTTTCTTAAAAGCAATGGGAGTAAATATTGGAAATTCACTTCTGGAAGAAAATTTTATAAAAACTGCTCATGATTTATTAGCTTCTAACTATGGTAAAAAAATCATATTACCTGCTGATTTTGGAACTACAAAAAACTTAGATAGTAACTTGAGAATAGATAAAGATATACATGAATTTAAACATGATGATATAGGTGTTGATATAAGTAAAAAATCTATAGAAAAATTTGCTCATACTATAAATAACTCTAAAACTATTTTTTGGAACGGGCCTATGGGAATATTCGAAAATTCAGCTTATGAATTTGGAACTAAAGAAATCACAAATTTAGTTTCAAATTCAAATTCATATACTGTTGTTGGTGGTGGAGATTCAGTAAGTGCAATAAATAAGTTTTCTTCACTAGATAAATTTGATCATGTATCAACAGGTGGAGGAGCTTCTATAGAGTTTTTAGAAGGAAAGAAATTACCTGGTGTCAATATTTATAAATCACTTATAATTTAAATTTATGAAAAAAATAATTGTTGGAAACTGGAAATTAAATTTAAATCACCTAGAAGGAATTCAACTACTTCAAAAAATAAACTATTCATTATCAAAGAATATTGAGGATTTTGTTGAAATTGTTCTAGCGCCATCTTTCACATCCTTAAGGTCTTTGCAAACTATTATTGATGCAGATAAATTAAAAATTAAATTATCTTCACAAGATGTCTCTAATTATTCTGAAGGGGCATTTACTGGAGAAGTTAGTGCAAATCAATTATCTAAATTATCTGTAGATTATTGTATCGTAGGACATTCTGAAAGAAGACAGTATTTTAATGAAACAGATGAAATTATTAATGAGAAAGTTTTAAAGCTTTTAGATTCAGAAATAATTCCTATCTTTTGTTTTGGTGAATCACTGCAAAATAGAGAAGAAGGTAACTATTTAGATTTTATAAAAAATCAATTGAACATAGGTTTAAAAGGACTGAGAAAAGATAAAATAAAAAAACTAGTCCTTGCTTATGAACCTATTTGGGCAATTGGAACAGGAAATGTTGCAACTTTAGATAATATTATTGAAGTTTTGGAATTTGTTAAAGGTATAATTTCTGAGAAATCATTTTACACTGAAGAAAATACTTTTTTAATTTATGGTGGAAGTGTTTCTCCTGATAATGCAACTGAAATACTCAATACAAAAATAGTTAATGGAGCTTTAGTTGGTGGAGCATCTTTAGATTCTGAAAAGTTTGTTAAAATAATAAATTCTATTTCACTATGAATCTTGTTTTTGTACGACATGGACAGAGTTTGTGGAATTTAGAAAATAGATTTACTGGATGGGTTGATATTGATTTATCCGAAAAAGGTGTTCAAGAAGCAAAAGAAGCAGGGAAAGTATTAAGAGAAGAGAAATTTATTCCTGATTACTGTTTTACATCCTATTTACTTAGATCAATTCATACCAGTCAATTAATTTTAGATTCTTTTACTGAATCAGAAACTAAAAATATTCAAATCAACAAATTGTGGGAGCTGAATGAAAGACACTATGGAGCATTGCAAGGTTTAGATAAAAAAGAGACTGCGCAAAAATATGGTGAAAAACAGGTTCAGCTATGGAGAAGAGGTTACGATATTAAGCCTCCCTTGATTGATTCAGGGGACAAATATGACCCAAATTATGATGAAGCATACTCAGAAATAGATGAGTTACTTCCAATAGGCGAGTCACTTAAAGATGTTGTTCAAAGAATTAAGGTAACGTTAAAAGAATTAGTTACTTATTCAGTTTCTAAAAAAGTATTAGTTGTTGCTCATGGTAATAGTATAAGAGCAATGGTTAAATTGCTAGATAATTTGAATGATGAAGAAATAGTTGATGTAAATATACCTACAGGAATTCCTTTAGCATATAAAATTTCTGATAATCAAACTGAAAAAATTGGTTATTTAGGTGATCAAACTAAAATTGAAGAACTTCAAAAAGAAGTAGAATTACAATCTAAATTAAGCAAAGAAGAAGGCTAATATTTAAATATGGATACTTTAACAGCAGTACTTATAACTGTTCACATAATAGTTTCAATTTCATTAGTTGCATTAGTTTTGTTAAACAGTGGTAAGGGTGGAGGTCTTTCTGATATGCTAGGTGGTCCAGGTTCAGCCGGCAATATTGGACAAACACTAGCAGAAAGAAATTTAGCTAGAATTACAGCTTTTGTAGCAATTTTATTTGCAGCTACAACGTTATCACTTTTTTGGTTTCTTGACTGATTTTGCGCGGGTGGCGGAACTGGTAGACGCGCAGGATTAAGGATCCTGTGGGATAAAACCCGTGGAGGTTCGAGTCCTCTTCCGCGCACGAAAATGAGAAATATAAAAACATTTGCTATTGTTAATGATCCAAAAGTAACGCTTGGATCATTGCCAGGTGAAATTGAATTATTAAATGCTTGGGATATAAATTGGTCAGACTTAGCTGAAAACGAAGATTATATAGTGTTAGGTGGACATATGGGGGCATATGACCAAAATGAATTTGATTATTTAGCTAGCGAGAAAAAGTGGTTAAATAAAATTATAAATTCAGGAAGTAAAGTTCTTGGAATATGTTTAGGCGCACAGTTAATTGCTGATTCCTTGGGTGGTAAAGCGTATCTTTCAAAAAATATTGAATTTGGATTTAAAAATTTAAATTTTGTTAATAAAAACTATTTATTTGACCCTTTTATGTCAATCAAAGTTTTTACTTGGCATAGAGACACTTTCGATACACCCCCAAATTCAGAATTGATTGCAAAGACAGATTTTCCACAAATTTTTACTTACAAAAATTCAATTTCATTACAATTTCATCCAGAAATTACTTTAGACCTTTTCGACAGTTGGTATTCTTCTCAACAATCCAAAGGTGAATTAACTTCTTTTGATGTAGAGTTAGAAAGAACTTATTTAAAAACAAACCAAAATATGATTTCAAATGCTGTTAATGAATTTTTTTATTTATGGAAAAATTTATAAATCAAATATTATCGATATAATTTTTTAAAATTAAATATCTTTTCATTACATCTTTTTCATTTAATAAGTTTTCTCTAATTTCAAAGTTTAAAGGTGAGTTAATACAAAGATCCCAAGTTTTATTTATTCTACTTTCATAATTATCCATAAAATTAGGTAAATTCATATCTAATCCACCCTCAATTAATTTTGCTATTTTACTCGTAATTTTTTTTTCTAATTGTTTGATTTCATCTTCGGTTGGGGGTACTCCTATGTTTATAAATTCTTCACTCTCTACGATTGGATACTCATAATTTAATAAAATATTCTTAGCATTAAATAGTTTTTTACTTTCTATAACTACTATTTGTTCGGCATTATCTATATCTTTATAATCTAAAATTTTAACTTCAGAAATTACTTGATTTTTCGTAGCTAAGTTTTTTCCAACCGCAAAACTACCATTAGAACTAATAACATCCGCAATAAGCAGTAAATACCTAGGTTCGAATACTTTGAGAACTGAAATCTCACTAGGGAAATAATTAATACCTGCTGCAAAAAAAGGAAATTCAACTAACATTATTTCTGTTATTTAGGTTAACAAGGATATCAATTATGAGAATTGAAGATGAAATAAAATTAACTTTTGATGATGTATTAATCAGACCAAAAAGAAGCACACTTGTTTCACGTTCGGAAGTTGATTTAACTAGAGATTTTAAATTTAAAAATACATCTAAAACTTGGAGTGGGGTGCCAATTATTTCTGCCAATATGGATACTACAGGAACTTTTGAAACTGCAAAATCGTTAGAGAAACATGGAATTCTCACCGCAATTCATAAATTTTATAGTTTAAATGATTGGGAGGCCAATTTAAAAAATTTAAACCCAAAGTATGTAATTGTTACAGTTGGATCTTCTTATGAAGAATTTAATAAAGCTAAAAACATTTTTAATTTAAATAGTGATTTAGATTTTTTGTGTCTCGATGTAGCAAATGGTTACAGAGAAGACTTTTTACAAGCTGTAGCAAAATTTAGAGAAGCTTTTCCAGACAAAATTATAATGGCTGGAAATGTAGCAACTAGAGAAATGACAGAAGCAATTATATTAGCTGGAGCAGATATAGTTAAAGTTGGTATCGGACCAGGATCAGTTTGTACTACAAGAAAAGTAGCAGGAGTTGGATACCCTCAACTTTCATCTATTTCTGAATGCGCTGATGCAGCTCATGGTTTAGGTGGTCATGTAATATCTGATGGAGGTTGTAAATTTCCAGGTGATGTAGCTAAAGCTTTTGGAGCAGGCTCTGATTTTGTGATGTTAGGAGGTATGTTTGCTGGGCACACAGAGTCTGGTGGAGATTTAGTAACTGATGAAAATGGACAAATGTATAAAGATTTTTATGGGATGTCTTCAGAACTAGCTCAACAAAGATATTATGGTGATCTTGCAGAACATAGAGCTTCAGAAGGAAAAAAAGTTCGTCTGAAATACAAAGGAAGTATTGATATAACAGTACAGTCAATTTTAGGTGGTGTGAGATCAGCATGTTCATATGTAGGTGCTAAAACCCTAAAAGACTTACCAAAATGTACAACATTCATTAGAGTTACTCAAACAACGAATGAAATATTTACTAATTTTGAAAATCAGTGAAAGTTTTAATTTATACAAGAAATAATTGTGTTTGGTGTGACAGAGCTAAAAATTTACTAACAATAAATAATTTAGAATATGAAGAAATCGATTTGTCTGATGATGTTCTAAGAGAAAATTTTTATAAAAAATTTAATCATTCAATTAAGACTATGCCTCAAATTTTTATAGACGATAATCGTATTGGTGGTTTTGAAGCTCTTGTAGATTATTTAGATGGCAAATAATAATTCTTCTAAAACAGTTTTTTTAGCATTAAGCGTAAATCTACTTATTGGTTTTACTAAATCTGTAGTCGCATTTTTTACGAATTCAAGTGCAATGTTTTCCGAAGCAGTGCATTCTTTTGTTGATTCTTTTAATCAATTTTTACTTTGGTTCGGTATTAAACAATCAAATAAAAAGAAATCTCGTTTATATCCTCTAGGAAGAGGTAAAGAGGAATATTTTTGGACACTTGTAGTAGCTGTATTGATTTTTACTATAGGTGGATTATTATCTCTTGAACATGGGATAGAAGCGTTAAATCATCCTTCTGAACTAAAAAACTTACAGATATCAATTTCAATATTATCAATATCAATTATTTTAGAAAGTTATGTATTAGTAAAAGCAATCAAAGGTTTAAAAATAAATAATACAAATAAATCTATTTTTCAACTTTTAAGAGAGTCAAATGACGGCCCATTAATAGCAATCGTTGTTGAAGATTTCGCTGCAACTTTAGGTTTAATTATTGCACTTGTAGGAACTTTGCTATCGTATTTCTTTGAAAACTCGATTTTTGATGCAATTTCCTCGATTTTAATTGGTTTATTACTTGTGATATCAGGTTTATTTCTTGGTGGTGAAATGAAACATTTAATAATTGGAGAAACATCTAGTAATGAAGTTAAGTCATTCCTAAAAAATTTTATTAATGAATTTGATGGTGTTCTAAAAGTAAAAGAAATTAATGTAGTTTCTATAGGAGATAATGAATATATGGCTGTTGTTAAAATTGACTACCGAGATAATATGAACGATCGTGAGATTGTAGAACTTAATAAAAAAATAGAACTTGAAATTAAAAGTACTGATGAAAGGTATTCATTGTTATATTTAATTCCCGCATAAAATAGAGTATGGAGATAAATAAAAACGATCTACCGAAAGAAGTCTTTGAAATAACACAAAATTGTGGAACTGAACCTCCTTTTTCAGGGAAACTATTAAATGAAAAAAGAACTGGTACTTATGTTTGTGTTATCTGTAAGGAAACTTTATTTGACTCAAACACTAAATTTGATTCAGGTTCAGGTTGGCCAAGTTTCTTTAAATCTATAGATGACAAAATCTTAAGGAAAGAAGATTTTTCACATGGAATGAAAAGAATAGAAATCGTTTGTAAAACATGTAATTCACATCTCGGTCATGTATTTAATGATGGTCCCGCACCGACTGGAGAAAGATATTGCGTAAATTCTTTGAGTAGGTCCCGCACCGACTGGAGAAAGATATTGCGTAAATTCTTTGAGTATGGAGTTTCTACCTATTGGATGAAGTTTATATAGACGAAGATTGCAAATTGTGTAATTCTTTCGGCACATGGATAAATCACAAGAGTGACACAATTAAAGTTTCAAACCAAAAAAGTTTAAATCACAACTTACAGAATTTAGATACATTGATTTTCAGCAATGAAACTAAAACTTATAAATATTCTGATGCTGTAATTATGTCAGTTTATTCTATTGGAGGAATCTACAAGTTAATCTTGATATTAAAAATTTTACCAAAACCTATCCGTGATAAAGTTTATAAATTTGTTGCAAAACATAGGAATGGACAAAGACTTAATCATTTTTTCAAAAAAATAAATTTAAAAACTTTTATAAAAACTGTATTTGTGTTTTCTATTTTTAGAGCAATTTATGGTGCTTTAATACTTTTTTTTGCTTATAGGATTACATTGCAAACTGAAAATAATATATTTTTTGCAAGTTTATTTTTTATTTTTAGTATGTTTTTGTCTAGACAAATTTTTAAAAAAATTAAAAAAAGACTTAATCTCTAAAATTTCCAAACGAGATAGGTGTTTCTATTTTTGAACTTTTTAAAAAAGCTATAACTTCTTGTAACTCGTCTCTTTTCTTTGCTGTTACTCTTATAGATTCATTTTGAAATGAACATTGCATTTTTTTAAAATTATTTTTAATTAGATTTGATATTATTTTGGACTCATCATGTGAAATCCCAGATTTAAGATTGTAGTATCTCTTAACCTCAGATGGTGTTTTGTCTTCTTTTATATTTGATAGGAATTTTATAGATACACTTCTCTTAGCAAATTTTTCTTTTAAAACTTGATCTGCTGCGTTTAATCTTTCAATTGTCGAACTGACTAAAGTAATCGTTGTTTCTTTGAAGTCAATTGAAGTGTTTGTATTTCTGAAATCAAATCTATTTACAATCTCTCTTGAAGCTTGATCAACAGCGTTCACAACTTCCTGATTATTAAATTCAGATGTTATATCAAAAGTTGGCATAAACTATTTTAGCTTTTGAGCTAGAAAAATACCAAAGCCAGCTCCAATAATTGAAATTGTTATAGAAGCAATAATATATAAAGCAGATATAAATAAATTATTTTTATTAAGTTCAATAAAATCAAATGAAAATTGTGAGAAGGTTGTGAATCCACCCAAAAAGCCTGACAGTAAAAATATGTTAAGTAAATTTGATTTATCTTTAAAGAATATAAAAAAGAACCCAAACAAAAAAGACCCGGTTGTATTTACTAAGAAAGTTGAAAATTGAGAATAGTAATAAAGAGAAATTACATAGTTTACAAGGTGCCTTAATACAGATCCTAGCCCTCCACCGATAAAAATAAATAAAGTTTTACTTAGCATTTTTTTGTCTTAATGATTCAAACATTACAGCACTCACAGCATTAGCAAGATTTATACTTCTAGAATTCTCTTCCATAGGTATCGTTAATGTACTATATTTTTCCAAAATATTATCTGGTAATCCAATTGATTCAGGGCCAAATATTAAATAATCAATATTATTTAACTCAGTTTCCCAATAAGGTTCAAACCCCTTTGATGAAAGGCATGCTATATTTTTGTTCAGATTATTTGAAACAAATTCTTCCCATGAATCATAAATTACTACAGAAGCTAAATCATGATAGTCTAATCCAGCTCTACGTATTTTGCTTTCTTGGAAATCAAAGCCGAATGGTCTAATAAAGTTAACTTTTATACCAGTATTTGCAGATAATCTAATAATTGCTCCTACATTGCCTGCTATTTCAGGTTGATATATTACAATTTCCATAAACTTATTATATTCTTTTTAAACATTCTTTATAAATGTAAAATGTTCTTGTGCTAAATATATTTAAATTATTTTTTCCAAACAAAATATCTTTTAAATCTGTAAATAGTGAGATAGTTAATACTTCTATCTCAAGAGAAAGATTTATTGATTTTGCAAAGGTCCTAGGTATTTTATTTTTAGTAATCAATTCGCATTTGTTATTAAGTATTTCCGAGTCTTATGGAGAATACAACATAAGAAATTTATCTGAGACTAATCTATCTCATCAGATATTAACTTGGTTTACAACTGGCATGTCTTTATTTGCATTTACTATGGGCTTTAATAATTTAATAGCGTGGTATTCAAATGTTGGTAGAGAAGGTAGTCAGTGGCAATATTTAGTTGACCGTACAAATAGTATTCTTGGGCCAGTAATAGTTTGGATTATCTCAATAACAATTTTACTTAATGTTTTATATTTGTATACAGATTTACCTTTATACTTAACAACTTCTGAAGATGGCATAATGTCTTCAATTGAGTTTGTTCTTTGGCCAATGTGGTTAGTTACTATCTATTTAGTATTGGTAATTTTTGCTCCTTTAACTATATATTTACATAGAAAGTTTCCACATTTAACAATTGCCTTACTGACTTTGTTAACTTTGTTAGTAGACTCTTATGAGTTTCCTCTAAATTTTTCATATTTAAAGCTTTTAAATTATTTATTTTTTTGGCTTTTAATACATCAATTAGGTTATTTTTTTGCTGATGGAAAATTTATACTATTGAAAAAAAATCTAATTGCTTTTGTATTTTTATCTAAATTTTTCATATTTAAAGCTTTTAAATTATTTATTTTTTTGGCTTTTAATACATCAATTAGGTTATTTTTTTGCTGATGGAAAATTTATATTATTGAAAAAAAATCTAATTGCTTTTGTATTTTTATCTTTACTGAGTTATCTATTTTTTAAACTTGAACAGAATATCAATTCGCTAAGCATGGCTAGCTATAGATTGAGTAATTATAACAATGAAGATCCTCCAACAATACTATATCTTGCTGCTTCAATGATGTCATTATTTGTATTATTGTATTTTAAAAATTTTTTAGAATTTAAATTAAATTCTAAAAATATTTGGAAAATTGTTTCTATTGTTCATTCAAATATATATACATTATTCTTTTGGCATTTAATAGTTATTTTTTTTGTATATACAAATAATTTATCAATATATTATTCACCACTAATTTTATTTTTGTTTGCAATTATATTTGGTAACTACGAAAGGTCATTATTTAAACTTTCTACAAATTTTATTAAAAGAGTGACTCCACTACAACCTTGGCCAACTCCAATTAAAGCAAAATTTTCAACAAGTAATTTTTCACTAGCTTGGTTTTCAGTGTTGATTATTTTACTTGGAATCATACATATAACGCTTGGAGGTATTGGACAAAATGGGTTTTTTACTTTAAGAGAATTTTATTTTTTACGAAGTAGTACTTACGAAGCAATAGGTAGAATTTTGATTGGTGTTTTATTATTAAACATAACTGTAAGAGGTTTAAAATATAAAAAAAGAATAATGTTTTTAGCAGTACTATTTTTTGTATCAGTTCTGTATTCAAGAACTTTAATTCAAGAAGAAATTACACAATTTGAATACAATTTTTATATTATGAGTTCGCTTTATTTGTTATTTCAAATAATTTCCAATAGTAACTATAAACTATTTCAAACAGTCAAATAATTGTGAACTTTCCAAAAGGTGAAACTAGGGTAGAGCTTTTAAATAGAGCATTCATATATGGTTTTGCAGTTACAATTTCAGTATTTTTATTTATTCAGGTTAAAGGTCTTATTTTTGATTTATTTGTAGCAGTTGTTTTAGCAGCCTTAGCAGAACCAGTTGTTTATAAACTTACAAAGAAATTTAGTAGAAAAGTATCGGCAGTTTTAACTGTGGTTACAGTTTTATTAGTAATTGGCGGAATATTATTCTCTTTGATTCCAATTATTATTCAAGAAGTTTATTTACTTACAACTCAACTACCTAATTATTTTGATGAATTTATAAGTTACTTTGATAGTTTTTTAGGATACACTATTTCTAGTCAGTCACTCGATTTACAATCACAATTTAACTCTTTGATACAGAATTATGGTAGTACTGTAGGTTCAAGAGTTGTTTTCGCTGGACAGGGGTTACTGCGTGCACTTGGACATATATTTATCATTTTCTTTTTTACGTATTATTTAATAAGTGAAGGTGATGGTTGGAGAATTAAGCTTAAAGAATCATTACCAGAAAACCTTTCATCTTCAATTGAACAAGTTTGGACAATAGGCGTTTCTAAAGCAGGTGGTTTTATAATTGCAAAAGTAATTCTAGGAATTCTAGCTAGTTTTATTTTTTCCATTTCTTTTTCTATAATTGGATTACCTTCATCAGTTGCTTTAGGCATTTCAGCTGGAGTATTATCTCAATTAATACCTGTTCTTGGAACTTTCTTGGGTGGTGTTGTACCTTTTGTCACATCAATTACTCTAGGATCTTCAGCAATTCTTTCTGTTTTAGTAGTTCTAATTGGATATCAAGTTATTGAAAATTACTTTATTAGCCCCAGAATAACCAAGTCAACAATGGAAATGCATCCAGCTATTGCAGTATTCTCAACATTATTTGGTGCTTATACTTTGGGTGGTGTAGGTGCTATTATTGCTTTGCCAATTGCAGCAACAATACAAGGTGTTATAAGCATAATTATTAAAAATAGAAATTCTTAATGTTTAATCTACCAACTAATGCAGTTAAAGCTTTAGATGCACTTTTAAAAAGTTTTCAAGAAGAAACAATTCAACCTATCGAAAGCTCATTAAAAAACGTCAAAAGAAATTTTAAATCTGCTAATTACTTAGCAATTGCAACTATATTTTTTTTAACAGGTAGTACTTTAATGTTTTCTAATAAATTCCAAGACCAGTATTTTATACAAGCTATGATATATTTTTCATTTGCCTTATTTTCAGTACTAATATTTATATTGATAATTTGGAGAATTTTGAAGTGAATAATTTTAAAAAAGAATTTAATAATCTTAAAGTAAAACTTAATTCTGAAAATTCCTCACTGGCAGTTTTTTTGCTAGCAGGAATTTTAATAGGTAGAATTTATGAAAAAATATCTCGTATTAAAAAATCGTTTTTTAAAAAAATCAAATGAACTCTAGATCACAAAAAATTATTATCATAATTGTAACAACATCAATGATTGTTACATTATTACTCCCTTTATTATCTGCATTATAAATTGATACAAAGCTCAAGTTTAGATAATCAGTTAATAGTTATTAAGACTTCTAAAAATAAGTATTTAGCTGTCATTGACTTAAATAAAGAATTTGTAACTAATGAAGGAAAATTTTCATTTAAAAATATTTCTTCATTACCTTTTAAAATTACATCTTCTACTGGAATTGAATTTAAACTTTATAAGCCTACTTACAAAGAGTTTGTTTTATTAATGAAACGTGGTCCTCAAATTATATATCCTAAAGATTCAGCACAAATTTTGATTGAAGCAAATGTTCATTCAGGTAGTAATGTATTAGAAATTGGTACTGGTTCTGGAGCGCTAACTTTACTATTATTCACAATAATCTCATCATTAGGCACTTTAACAACATTAGATGTAAGTAAAAATAATCAAAGAAGGGCACTAAAAACTATAAGTAGATATTTAACAACAATTAAAAATGAAAATAATACTAATTTAACTTTTCTAAATTGTGATTTAGAAAATTTTAATTTTGATGAGTTCAATAATCTTGTTGACACTATTATTACAGATGTTCCAGAGCCATGGTTATTTTTTGAAAATAACAAAATAATAAATACTACTAATTGGGTGTCTTATTTACCTTCAATTTCTCAAATTTCAAGGATAAAAGAAACATTAATTAAAAACGAATTTGAGGATATAGAAGTAAAAGAAGTAATAATGAGAGATTGGATAATTGAAGATAAAATATTGAGACCAAGTAATAAATTAGTATCTCATACTGGGTTTATAATTTCAGGAAAATTTATTAAGTTTTAAGGTTCAATCATTATACATTCACCAGGGCATTCTTCAGCAGCTTCAATAACAGCTTCTTCTTGTCCATTGGGAACGTTTGCCAAACCTTCTGCACCACCTACATTTCCATGTTCTTCAGAAAAAATTTTACTTCCTTCTTTAACATAGAAAAGGCCATCATCTAATCCAACAAAAACATCAGGTGCAATTTCTTCACATAGACCGTCACCAGTGCATAAATCTTGATCAATCCAAACTTTCATAATGTAATAATACAATAATTCAGATATATAAATAATTTTGAGAAAATTATTTCATTACTTTTGTAAAATTAAAATATGAGTTATGAGAATCATTTAACAAACTATACAAAGTCATTTACTTCAATGAATATATCAGACTATATTTTTTCCGAATCTAACCACGTAGATATAAAAAGTTTAACTCCAATTGCTACAACAGTAGTTGCCTTGAAGTACAACAATGGTGTAGTTATGGCTGGAGACAGAAGGGCTACTCAAGGAAATTATATTGCTCATGATGACGTTGTGAAAGTTTATAAAGTTGACGATCAATCGATGATTGGAATTGCAGGATCAGCTGCAGTAGCATTTGATTTAGTAAAAAGATTTAAAACTGAACTAGAACATTATGAGAAAATTCAAAACATCAAACTTTCATATTCTGGAAAGGTGAGCTTTCTTTCAGCATTAGTTAAATCAAATATGAATTTAATATTCCAAGGACTTATTGTTATTCCAATATTTGCAGGAAGAAATAAGTCTGATTTCTTTGTTCATACTTATGATGCTTTAGGTGGTTCATATTTAGAAAAAAACTATGCTTCGGTTGGATCAGGTTCAAGTTTAGCTAGTGTATTTTTGCAAAATAATTACAAAAGTTTTGAAAGAGATGAAGCAATTCGACTAATTATTGATAGTTTAAAAACTGCATCAAATAACGATTCTGCAACTGCTGGGATTAATCTTGAAAAAGATTTACTTCCTACAATTTTAATTTGTAATCAAACTGAAGTTAAAGAAGTTAACAAAGATGAAATAAAAAATATTATTGGTCTTAAGTAATGAATAACTTTTATGTATCACCTGAGCAAATAATAAAAGACAAATCTGAATTTGCAAAAAGAGGAATTGAAAAGGGACGAACAACTATTTGCTGTGAAACAAAAGAAGGTATTTTATTTGTTGCAGACAATCCTTCCCAATATTTATTTAAAACTTCTGAAATATATGATCGTATTGGTTTTGCAGGTGCTGGTAAATATAGCGAATTTGAGAACTTAAGAGTAACAGGTATTAGGCATGCAGATATGAAAGGCTATAGTTACAGCAGAGAAGATGTATTGGGAAGAGACATTGCTAATCTTTATTCTCAAGCTTTAGGGTACATATTTAATAATGAGATAAAACCTTATGAAGTAGAAGTAGTTGTTGCTGAAATTTCAGATAATAACGAACAACATTTATTTCATATTTCTTATGATGGCACATTAACTGATAAAGGTATTGCTTGTGCGATTGGGGGTAAGTCAGAAGAATTAAGTGAAAAAATAAATAAAATATACAAAAAAAAGTTAGATAGATCAGATGCTGTAACTTTAATGAAAGAATTTTTATCTAACGAATCTTCTAAAAGAATTTTAAATTTTGAGGTATCGGTATTAGAGCAAAAAAGCGATAACCGTTACTTCCAAAGAATTTCATAAATGAAAAATGTATTTAAAAGAGCTATTGAGCTCATTTCACTATTTAATTCAGATGCTCTTGTTTCAACAGATTTTATAAAAGATAATATTAAAGACTATCGAAGTTTAAGTGAGCAATCATTTCGCCGAGCCTTTGAACGAGACAAAAGTTTATTAAAATCTTTTGGCATCAATTTAATTTACGAAAATGATAAATGGAGTAGTGACAAAGGGTATTCTATTTCAGGAAATTATGTCTACAAACAACTAATAAAAAATAACTCTTTTGATTTGAATAATTTTTTTAAGACTTTTTTGTATTTAAAAAAAATATATACTTTTGAAAACAATAGTTTTTTTGAAGTCGATAATGTTTCACAATTGTTAAAGGCAATTAATGAAAAAAGAAGAATTGCCTTTTATTATGACGATACTTACAAAAAAGTAAAACCAGTTGGATTGAGATTATTTAATAACGTTTGGTACCTAGCAGCATTTGAAGATAAAGCATTAAAAACGTTTATTGTAAAAAATATTTCAAATATGAAAATTGGCAATAAGCAAAATTTGTTTAAGGAATATGATAAAAAAACTAAATTTTCATGGGAAGAGCAAAAAAATAATATTTCTTTAGAAATTACATTACCTACTTATCTTTATGAGATCAGCAAACATTTGATATCTGGATTTAAAACTTTATCCAAAAATTTTGAGGAAGTTAAAGTACTAGTCGATACAAATGATTTTTTAAATTTATACAAGTTTTTGATAATGCTTAATGGCAACTATAAATTAGAAAATATTAAAAATGGTAAATTATTTATAGAGTACATAAATGAAATTTAAATTAAATTTACATGAAATTTTAAAAACTGTCCAAGTTATTGAAACTAAAAACGAATGGAAAATAAATGAGTTAATCCATTTATTAGATTTAAACGAGGATCAGCTAATACACATTTTGTCAATTATTTCAGATATTTATACTATTGATGGAAGTTTGTTTATTGATTACGAACTTGATACAGATAAAAATACACTTAAATTTGAATTTAGTAAAGAAGCATCAGATATAAATATTTTAAACGATGCTGAGTTGCTAAATTTATATATATTAATGAGTGTCGATAAAGATTATAAAAATTTAATAAATGTAAATTCTAATGTAAAGGATTTTTACACAGTCTTAAAAAATCACTTTAAACAATTTGATATACAAAATTTAGATTTAATCAATATTCAAGATATTGTTTTTGATAATGAAATATATATAGAATATATAAAACAGGGGTCTACAGACATCAATATATATAAAATTAAACCTCAAGTTATAAAAACAAATAAAGATGGTGTAGTTTTAGTTGCATATGATGTTACCGATAAAAGAGAAAAAACTTATTTAGTAAACCGAATTGTAAAAATTTATCAACAAGTTGATAGTGATCACTTCGAAATACATAAATCAGAAAATTATATACTAGAGTTCAAAACATCAAACAAAAACGTACTTAATTATTTAGAAAGTAAAAATAATTTAGGAAATAATGACATATTTAAATTTAAATTTTATTCAAAAAATAATGCATTAGATTTCTGTATTAAATTTATTAAAGAAATACAAGTACTCTCTCCAAGAGAAATAATCAATGAGATTACCGAAAGAAAACTAAAATTGCTAGAAAGTTTAAAACATGAGCTTAATTGAGTTAGTAATTGTCATTTTTTTTACTTTAGGCTTAATAGATAAAAATAAACTATCTAGTATTTTGACTTTTTTAAAAAATGATAATTTAAATCAAAAGAGAGATGTTATTGGAGACACTTCAGTAAATGAAAAATGGATATGGTTGGAGGAAGAGTAGCTTTGCATAAACAACCATTTTTCGATCATTTCAAAGAGTTAAATAAAAGAATTATTCAATCTATATTTTTGATTATGTTTTTCTCAATTTTAGCATACTTCAACTATTCAAATCTTTATGAGGTATTAATTAACCCATTAAAAAAAGCAGGTTTCTCAACCAATGATTTATTATCTTTTTCTTTATACGAAGGTTTTCAAGTAAAGATAACCAATACAATATTTATAGGATTTCTAATATCTTTACCTTTTATAGTGTTTATTATTGGTAATTTTTTTATCCCAGCTTTTGAAAAATTAAGCAAATCAAAATTTGTTTTTTATTTAATAATGTTTTTATTATTTTTTTATGCAGGAATTTTTTCTGCATATAAAACTTTTCCTCTTGCTATTGAATTTTTCCTTTCATTCAATGACTCTAATTTTTTATTAAGAACGCAATCTTACTTCCAGTTACTATTTCGAATTTGCTTACTGATTGGTTTAACATTCCAACTACCTCTGTTAGTAGCATTTTTAATTTCAAAGGAAGTTATTAAAATTTCTTTAATTACAAACAATAGACGTGAAGTGTTTATTATGTTATTAATTTTATCTGCAATAATTACTCCTACAGGAGATCCTGTAACACTATTTATATTTGCTATTCCTTTATATCTATTTATTGAGTTTGCAATTTATATACAAATAAAAAGAAATAAAAATTGATTAAATTAGATCAATTTCAAATTGATGGCATTAAAGAAATCAAACTAAACAACAACGTATTAGTTGTTGCACCAACAGGAGCTGGTAAAACTTTAATCGCAAATGAGGCTATAAAATATTATTTGGAAAAAAATTATAAAGTTTTTTACACAACACCTATTAAATCGCTTTCAAACCAAAAATTCAACGATTTTAAAAATGTTGGCCATAACACAGGTTTACTTACCGGAGATAGATCAATTAATAGAGATGCTTCATTGATAATTGGTACAACTGAAATACTAAGAAATATGATTTTTTCTAAAGATGATTCAATTCAAGAGACAAGACTAGTAGTTCTTGATGAAGTTCATTACCTTGGAGATAGAGAAAGAGGTACAACATGGGAAGAAATAATAATTCATGCGCCAAAAGAAATAAAATTTCTATGCCTCTCTGCAACTATTAGTAATGATAAAGAATTTTTAGACTGGATAGTTTCTACGCGGGGTCCAACAGCATTAATTAAATCAAGCATTAGACCGGTACCACTAGAAATTTCGTTAGTAGCTGAATCTAAATATTCAAATAATTTAAAAGTTATAAAAAATACTAGAACAGATATTGGTAAATCATTGTTTAAATTTGAAAAAAATTTTAAAAATTTTAAAAAACCTGGATTTATAAAACTCGTTAATTTACTGAAAGATTTAGAAAGAACTCCAACTATTTTCTTTTATTTTTCAAGAGAAAGAGTCGAGTCAAAAGCTAGAGAATTAGTCAATAATTTAAAACCTCTAGATGAAAAAAATTTAATTAGAAAAGAGTATGAACAAATATTTGCTGAGAAAAAAATTTAATTAGAAAAGAGTATGAACAAATATTTGCTGATTTAAACAAAGATGAAATAGACTTATTAAATCTAGACGAACAATTGTGGATGTGGACTAGGGGAGTAGCTTACCATCACGCAGGTTTAGCACCAATAGTTAAAGAATTTGTCGAGTTCTTGTTTCTTAACAAATTTATAAATTTTCTCTTTGCAACCGAAACCCTTGCATTAGGAGTTAACCTTCCAGCTAAATCAATTTATATAGATAGATTATTTAAATATGACGGATATAAAACGAGATTATTAACTAGTTCAGAGTTTTTACAATTATCTGGAAGAGCAGGAAGAAGAGGATTAGATAAAAAAGGTTTTGCTCATTTATCTTTTGATAAAAATATAAGTAATGAATGGTATAACACTTTGTTTAAATTGAAAGCAAGTAAACTTGAATCTGCATTCTCTGTTAATTATTCTTCAATCCTCAATATATTAAACATTTACAATGAAGATGAAGCCTTAAAGTTATTAAGTAAAAGTTTTTTTGCTTACCAAAATAATTTTGATACAAAAAAATTAGAAGATCTATTTGATTCAAAACTTAAAGTTTTAAAAGATTTAAAAATTATAAATACTAAAAAAGGTGAAATAATACGAGAAACAAACAGAGATTCTTTGTTACCTGCAGTCCTAATATATGAATCAAATATAAAAAAAGATGATATTTTTTATATTTTATTTGTATCCTCTGGAATTAGTTCAGATCTTGGAGTGCTTAATTACAAAGATGACTTTGAAAAGATTTTTGCAAAGTTTAATTCATTTATCGAAAAACTAAACAGAACAGAAAGTCAAAGAAATATTGCACAATCTAAAGTTTAATTCATTTATCGAAAAACTAAACAGAACAGAAAGTCAAAGAAATATTGCACAATCTACATCCATCAACTTCGATTGGTTTAGTGTATTTTATGAATATATAAAAACTGATAATATTGAATATACAATTAGTAAATTCAACTTAAATATAGGAGATTTTATTAAAGTTGCAAAAGAAGGTTCTGAATTGTCAAAAAAACTTTCAATACTTTATAAAGATGAAAATTTCGAGTTAATTTTCAAAAATTTTAATAATAAACTGATTCAAAAAACAATGTCATGACAAAATATATTGTTATACACAATAAAAACTCTAGAGGTAAAAAAATAAATAAAAGTTTTCTAGAAAAGTTATTTATAAAAAACAATTTACCTTTCGAAATGTTTCAAACTATTAATTCAAATGAAGTTAAAGATATCATAAAAAAATTCAATGATCCATCAAAATTTATATATTGCGCCGTTGGCGGAGATGGAACATTGAGTAATTTAGTCGATACTTTACTTAGTTTAAATATTGAAAAACCTAAAGTAGCTTTTTTACCAACTGGAAGCGGTTCAGATTTTGTACGTACTTTTGCTTTGCCTCAAAAGATAGAAGATGCATTTCAACATTTTTTAACAGATACATATTATGAAATTGATGTAGGTTGTGTTAAAACTGAAAATGAGGTAAGGCATTTTATTAATGTTTTGAATATAGGGTTTTTAGCAAATACAGTTAAGTTAAGTGAATTTTTGCCAAAATTCTTTAGGCGTTTTCGTTATCCAGTAAGTTTTTGGATAAAAATCATAAATGCAAAACCGAGTCAAATTGATTTAAAAACAGATAGATCTGAATTTTCTTCTAAAGCATTTAATATTTGTGTATGTAACGGTCAATTTTTTGGAGGTGGTTGGAATATTTCTCCTAAATCAAGCCTTCAAGATGGATTTTTGAATGTTCAAATATTTGCTGTAAATAAACTAAAAGCTATGAAAATATTTTTTTTAGCTAAAAAAGGACTTCATTTAAGGGAAGAAGCAGTAATAGTAAAAAAAACATCCACAATTAAATTAAATTCAAAGGTTGGTATAGAGTTAGATGGAGATTTTTTAAATATTGGTCCAGCTGATATATTTGTTAAAAAACGTGCTTTTCTTTTTAAAATTTAGTAATATTCAAAAATACAATTAAGGAGATGTATGTCTAAAAAAGACAGTGAAGAAGATTTTGATGAACCTACGTTAGAAGATTTAGAAGATGAAGATCTAGAAGATAGTGATGCTCCCGCTGAAGAAGAAGAAGAAAAAGAAGAAGTAGAAACCGAATCTCTTGAAGCTAGAGTAGAAACTGAAAAAAAATCAATTGATGATTCAGATGAGGCTGAGGGTTCATTTATGTCTGTTGATGCAGCAGAAAAGAGGCATGTTAAAAAAACAGATTTAAAGCTTGATGACATTGTGGAAGATATTCAAGAGGATGAGTTTACTTGTACTTCATGTTTTCTAGTTTTGAAAGATACCCAATTAGCAAAACCACGAGCAAAAGTCTGCATTGATTGTGCATGAATTTATAGATTTTGGTTTAACCTTTACGATATTAAAAACTGAAAAAGTAGATCAACAATTATTAAATGATTTTTATAGTGAGTTATCTGAAGTTGATAAAGACTTAATATCATACTACAAAAATTTAAATTTTGAAATGGAGACATATTATATTATTAAATCTTCTGAATATGCAATTGGATATGCACGACTGGTAATTGAAAAATTGTATGCTAATTTATTAGAAATTTTTATCACTTCTGAATTCAGAGAATTAGGTTTAGGCACAAAACTACTTAACTTTATTACTGAAGATTTGAAAAAAAATGAATTAAAGTTTAGAGCAGTAGTTTTACCAAGTGATAGAACTGCTAAAAACTTTTATGAGTCAAATTCAATTACAGCAAGAATGATAATTATGGAAGAGAAACGTGAGAACTCTCGCCGCAGACCTTGATGGAACAATTTATAAAGGTAATACTCTACTTCCAAAAGTTAAAGAAACCTATCATGTTCTAAAGCAACTTGATATAAATACTATCTTCATTACAAACAATAGTTCGCAAACACCAGAAGAAATAAAAACTAAATTAGATAAACTTCTTCAAGATAAAATATCTTTAAAAAATATAATTACTCCATTGATGATAATTAAAAATGTTAGTGAATTAACTACCTTAAAAGTACATGTATATGGCTCCAGTGGTGTTAAAAATTATCTAGAACAATTTAATGAAAAAATTGTTTCGATTCAAGAAGCGGAAACTGTACTTATTGGTAGAAAAGATAATATTTATACAGAAGAAATAAATATCATAGCCAACTCAATTAATAATGGAACAAAAGCATTTTGTTTAAATAAAGATCTTACGTTTCCAACAGAAGAAGGTGAAAAGCCAGGCAACGGTGCTGTTGTAAAAATGTTAGAAGAATTAACAAATAGCCAGATTGAGTCACTTGGAAAGCCAGACAAGTTATTTAAAGACTATTTAAATAAAAATGGTTTTATTATCGACTGGATAATAGGAGATAGAGTAGACACAGATATTCTTTTAGCTAAAAAATTAAATGTAAAATCAATTTTAGTAAAAACCGGAGTTACTAACTTTATGGAAATAGACAATGCAAATTATATCATTAAAGAATTTGATGAGATATTAAATATTATTTCCTAAAAATTTTTACAAATATATATCCTAAAATAAAACCGCTTATGTGTGCTTCCCAAGAGATTCCTTGAGCATTAATTGCGATATAAAACTGCGAAATGAACCAAAAAAACATAAAATATTTTGCCTTAATTGTTGTTGGAAATAGAAAACCAAAAGGTACAAGAACTAATAAACGTGCATTTGGAAAAAGGTTAACATAAGCACCCATTAGTCCTGAAACAATCCCAGAAGCTCCAACAATTGGAATAAGACTTGAAAAATTTAAAATAGAGTGAAATAAGATACTTCCAAATGCTATTAAAAAAATAAAAAAAATAAATTTTATTTTTCCTAGTTTATCTTCGATATTGTTTCCAAAAATCCAAAAACTCCAGAGGTTTCCAAGTATATGTAAGAAATTAGCATGTAAAAAGTTTGCATATAATACGCTTAATAGAATATTTTTATCAGCAAAGATAGGATTAGTTTTAGCTGCAAAGCAATCATTAAGTAAATATTGGTTTTCTGTAAGAGGTGCATTATTAAATATTTCACAAGGTATAGCAGATAGTCTATAAAAAAAATTGAAAAGCTCGAATGAATCTTTCGGCTGCAAAAGTACGTAACTTAAAACGCATATAGTAATAAATAATCTAGAAATGTATGGTTTATTCTTTGATGGATTAATATCTGAAATTGGTATCACTTTATCAACAGTATAAAAGTCGTATAATATATTTATGAATCAATTAATAATTGTTACTTCTAAAAAGTATGAAAAAAATAAATCGTATTTATTTCTCCTTACTTATCTAAAAAAAAATAATATCTCATTTGAAGTATTTTATGCACCATCTATCGATTACAAAGTTAATTATCGAGATTTTAAATTAATTATAAGTTTTGGAGGAGACGGGACTGCTTTAAGAGCAATGCATTTAGCTTGGTTGAATAAATTGCCTGTTTTAAATATTGGATTAGGAAGGGTAGGTTACTTAGTAAATAATCTTAATGAAAAAGAATATTCAAACATTTCAAATTTCTCTAGGTTTCAATATTCATTTAGAAAACCGTTAATTCAAAATTCAAATAATAAGCAACCTGCGTTTAATGAAATTGTTATCAATAAAATTTCACCAACTCGATTGTTAGATATTGAAATTACAACCTATGACCAAAATGTAAACCTAAGAGCTGATGGATTAATAATTTCAACCTCTTTGGGATCTACAGCTTACAATTATTCAGCAGGTGGTCCGATTATACAGGCAAGTATAGAATCGATAATTCTTACTCCAATTGCACCATTTTCCAAATTTCCTCGATCTATTGTGTTAGATAATAAAACCGATGTTTTAATAAATATAAAAAAAGATCAGCATTATTCAATACAATTTGATGGTGAGGAAGTAATAAGTTCAATATCTGACGATAAATCGAGTTACTCATATAAACTTTCAAATAACAAAATTAAAGTTTTACATACTAATAATGAGCCAAAACTAATAAATTTTCTAAACCAAATCTTGAGATAGTTCTTTAAATAAAAAAATTACCTGTTAATATTCTCACGTGACCAAATACATATTTGTCACTGGCGGTGTTGTCTCTGGTCTTGGTAAAGGGATTACTTCTGCATCTCTTGGTAACCTTCTCAAAGCTAGAGGATTGAGTGTCGTTAATCAAAAATTAGATCCATATATTAATGTTGATCCAGATACAATGAATCCTTTTCAACATGGAGAAGTATTTGTTACAGAAGATGGTGCAACTACAGATCTTGATCTAGGTCATTATGAAAGATTTACTGGTGTTAATTTAAGAAAAGATGCAAATGTAACCACTGGAAGTATTTACAGGAAAGTTATAGAAAGAGAAAGAAAAGGGGACTATCTAGGTGCAACCGTTCAGGTTATCCCTCATATAACAGATGAAATAAAGAGAAGAATTAAAGGAATTTCTAATGATGTAGATATTCAGATTACAGAAATTGGTGGAACCGTTGGAGATATAGAAATATTACCTTTTTTAGAAGCAGCAAGGCAAATACGTAAAGAATTTGGAAGTGAAAATGTAATGTTTGTTCATGTTACACTTGTTCCATTTATTGGCCCAAGTTCTGAGCTTAAAACCAAACCAACCCAACATTCCGTCTCTATGCTTAGGAGCTATGGAATAAGTCCTGACATTATTGTTTTACGATCCGATAGAGATTTAGACAAAGATATTAAAAATAAAGTATCACAATTTTGTGATGTTGATAACGATAAAGTAATAAATGCTCCAGATTTGGATGATATTTATGCAGTACCTTTGTACATGTATAATGAAGGTTTAGACAAAGCTGTAAACAGTAGATTAAAATTAAATTCACCAGAGCCTGATTTATCTAAATGGAATAAACTTTTAGATTTAAAAAAGGGTATTGACCAAGATATTCACATTGGTATTTTAGGAAAGTATTTTGGTCTTCCTGATAGCTATTTATCTGTAGTAGAAGCACTCAAGCATTCTTGTTTACATAACAAAGTTAATTTAAATCTTAAATGGATTGATGCTGACAATTATGATATTGAAGATATAAGTAACTTAGACGGTGTTATTATTCCCGGTGGTTTTGGATATAGGGGAATCGAAGGCAAAATTACTGCTATTGAATACTTAAGGAAAAATAATATTCCATTTCTTGGAATATGTCTTGGCTTACAATGTGCTGTAATTGAATTTGCAAGAAATGTTTGTGGAATTATAGATGCCAATTCTTCAGAATTTTCTCAAACCACGCCTAACCCGGTCATTGATCTTCTTCCAAATCAGAATTTAGAAAAAGATGATATTGGAGCAAGTATGAGACTTGGGACCTACCCATGTAAAATAACTAAAAATACAATTGCTGAAAACATTTATAAAAATGAAATAATTTATGAACGTCACAGACACCGTTATGAAGTTAATAACAAGTTCAGAAAACAATTAGAAGAGAATGGATTAGTAATAAGTGGCATGTCACCTGATGAAGATTTAGTTGAAATGATAGAAATCAAGGACCACCCTTATTTTGTAGCTTCGCAATTTCACCCTGAGTTTAAATCCAGACCTTGGGAGCCAGCTCCCATGTTTTATGAATTTGTAAAATCAGCAAAAAATATTAGTAAAGTTGATAAAAAAATTCATGACAAAGAACAAGTTAGAGACTAGGGAAATACTTTCCAAATTTAACGATTATCTTTATTATGAAAAAAGCTTATCTGAAAACACTATTAATTCATATTTAAGCGATATAAATCTTTTTTTAAATTATTTAGATAATAAAGAAATAAACAAAAATCATACAGAGGAGTACCTAATTAATCTTTCAAAAATTAATTACTCAGAAAATACGAAAAAAAGAATTTTCTCATCAATTAAAAGTTTTTTAAATTACGCAATTGAAAATGACTTTATATCTAACTTTGAAATTTTTAATTTAAAATTTAAATCTAGCGAAGAATTACCGGATGTATTATTAGTTTCTGAAGTAGAAAAATTAATTAATTTTTATAATCATGAAAGTTTTTTATCATCTAGAAATATTACAATTATTGATTTTATGTACTCAACAGGATGTAGAGTTTCTGAATTATGTAGTCTTAAAATATCTGATATAGATTTAATAGAAGAATTTGTTCGCTTACAAGGCAAAGGTAGCAAACAACGAATTGTTCCAATCGGTTCCAAGTTGCTTATAAATTTAAATAAATATTTAGAACTCAGAAATTCAAATCCTAAAATCAAGTCATCTTATCTATTTTTAACTAAAAATTTTAATAAATTAGATAGAACAGCAGTCTTTCGCTTAATTAAAACTACAGGTGTACAAGTTGGAATAAATTCTAAAATTTATCCACATACTTTAAGACATAGTGCTGCAACACATATGTTAGAAGGTGGTTGCGATTTAAGGACTGTACAAGAATTTTTAGGACACAGTTCTGTTTCTACAACACAAATATATACTAAAGTTACCAAAGATTTTTTAGAAGAAGCATTTACAGAAAGTCATCCAAGATCATGAAACAAGTGTACTTAAAATCAAAACGTGCAATACGTTTTCTTTTCTATAGAAATTTAAATATATTTCAACAAATGGATATATCAAATACTCTACAGGATGATAAATTAGAAAAGTTGTTTTGGAAAATGAGTAAAGCTGATAGAGAACATTCATTAGAAGTATTTGAACGAACCAGATTACATTCAAATGACAAATTATTGTTAAAACTTTCACTTCTTCATGATATTGGAAAATCTATAAACGATTATCCGTGGATATTTAGAATATTTACTGAATTAGGTGTAATAAGAAGTAATAAAAGTAATGAATACTTAGCACATGAAGAAATAGGTAAAGAAATTCTAATAAAAAATAACTGCCCTTCAGATTTAGTAAAATTTTATGAAACCAATCTTTTAGATGAAAAAAACGAAATCTTAGAAAATACTGATTTTTAATGCAAATAGAGTATTTAATTGAAAACTTAGAAAGTATTTTAATAAAATACTCTAGTTCAAAATCACAGGTTGAAGAAGACTTAAGAACACTATTTAAGAATATAGGTTCTACTAAGGAAGGTACGAATTTTGATCATTACACAGAATTAATACTTTTAGCTGCTTCAATTTTTGAATTAAAAGCTAAAAGAATGCTTCCACAAGATGAAGAAATTGAATGGTTAGATGAAGTAACTTTAATAAAAGATAAAGATCTTGCTTTTGCTCGATTGCTTCAATTTAAAGCTTTTTCTGAAGTCGGAATAGCATTTGCCTCTAAAATTAAATCAAATGAAAATGAAATAAGCGCTTTCAAATATTATCAAACTAAAAATTTGTTTCCAAAAGCAGATGTAAATTATTTTGTGGATCAAGATAAATTTTCAACTTTATCTGAGGAGGTCTTTAGAAGATATTCAACTATTGAAGGTTTTAAGCATATAGATAAAGATTTACCTGATTTACAATTTGCAATTGATTCATTTTTAAAAGTTATAGATGATAGATTAAATGTTACGTTTGAATCTATGATCAAAGAATTGAAAACATCCCAAGAAGCAATAGCATTTTTCCTAGCTTTACTTGAATCAATTAGATGGGGCTTTGTTAAAGCTGAACAAAATGAATATGATATTACAATTGAGAAAAATTATGAATCATAAAGCAATTATTACTGCAATTTTACTTGTAAGCGATGGTCCAGTTCAACACTCTTACTTTCATGAATATTTTTCTATTGAAAAAGAAGAACTTTTTACAATTTTTGAAGAAATTAATAATGATCTAAAAAATAATTCTTTTGGTTTCCATATTAAATTTAATGATGCTAGTGCTGATTTTGTTACTGATAGTACTTTGATTAAAAACTTAAACGATTTCAAACCACCTTCAATTCTGAGAGGTTTATCTACTCCAGCATTAGAAACTTTAGCAATAGTTGCATATGAACAACCTGTTACAAAAATAAAAGTATCTGAAATTAGAGGAGTGGAATCTGAGTCATCATTAAAAACTCTTGAATCGAGAGGATTAATTGAAAAAAAGGGTTTTCTAGATTTACCAGGAAATCCACATTTATACTCGACTACACAATTGTTTTTAGAAAAAATGGATATTTCATCAATTGAAGAACTCCCGCTATTGGGTGATTATTTTTCTAAATCTACTGAAGAAGAATAATTGAGAATAAATAAATATTTAGCACTTAACCTACCAACTTCTAGAAGAAAAGCAGATTTATTAATTGAAGAATCTAAAGTAACAATTAATAATCTACCTGCTAAGCCTGGAATGAATGTTTCAGATATCGACGAAATTAAAGTGGATGGTAGAAAAGTACCTCAAATCAAAAAGTATGAATACTATGCTTTTTATAAACCTAAAGGATATATTTGTTCACATGTTAAGCAAGGTAAAGCACCAACAATATATGATATTATCGACTACGAATATTTGAAATTTGGTGGACGACTCGATAAAGATTCAGAAGGTTTAATGCTATTGAGTAATGATGGAGAGTGGTTAAATAAAATATTTAGCTCTAAGAATAAAATTGTTAAAAAATACATAGTCACAGTTTATGAAAAAATTAATAGAGATAAGAAGCTTCAATTAAGTATTTACGATAAAGGCGAACATTTAAAAATAAATAAATTAAGAATATTAAATGATTTCAAATATGAAGTTTCGTTAACTTCAGGAAAAAATCATGAAATTCGTAGAGTTTTTCAATTTAACAACATAAAAATTAAAAACTTAAAAAGAGTTCAAATTGGTAATTATAAAATAGGTAAGCTCTCGAAAGGGGAGTTATTTATAATTAAACCAAATGAATAAAATCTTAATTACTTTAGACGGACCTTCAGGTGTTGGTAAAACTACCATTGGAAAAAAGTTGGCTAACGAATTAAATTTAGATTTTTTTTCATCGGGTGCTCTGTATAGAGCCTTAGCAAAATTTAACCTAATTACTAAAAAAATAATTTTTGAAAATTTTCAAATAGATTCTTTGGCACCTTTCAAATGTAAAATAGATAAAATTGTTATTACAGAAAAAGAACTATATACAAATTCTTTGAATGAGAAAAGTTCAGAAATTGCACAGCTTTCTGAAGTAAGGGGAGTCATTCAAAATATACTACACTCTATATATAACGAATCATCAAAAGGATTAGTTTTTGAAGGAAGAGACATGGGTAGCGTTGTTTTTCCTTATGCAAACCTTAAAATTTACTTGGATGCATCTGAAGAAGTAAGGTCACTAAGAAGAAAAGTTCAATCAAATAATCAAGAAACCATCGATGATATTAGAGCTAGAGATATGAGAGATAAAAATAGAGTTAACTCACCTTTAGTAGTTCCTGAAGGAGCGTTATTAATACAAACTGATAAATTTACAATTGATGAAATAATTATATTTATTAAAGAGAAGCTAGAGCTTCAGTAGCACTCCAATTTCTATCATTTTGAATTCCTTGGAATTTTTCTGGTTCTTTATCCGACAGATTTAGATTTTCTAAAAACTTACATATATTTCTAACATTAGTCCTGAGTTCCTTAGGTAGTGGAAAGTATTCTGATTCATTTATTGGATTTAAATAAAGTGTTTCAGATGGGTTAATTTCTTTAGCAATATTTATTACTATATGATCTGGTGCAGATGCCCCAGCTGTAATGGCAATGTTTTTTTTCAAATTAATTTTTTCTAAATCTTTCACGTCATCAATTCTTACTGCTTCAGTTCCTTTACTTTGTACCATCTTTACTAATGCGTTAGTATTACTTGAATTTTTAGATCCTATAACCAGCACCTGCTCAACTAAGTTTAAAGATTCTAGAATAGCTTTTTGCCTGTTTGTAGTCGCGTAACATAAATCACTTTTTCTTGGTAATTGTAATTCTTTATAGTTTTCTTTAGCTTTATTCATTATTGGTTCCCATTCAGATATAGCTAAAGTTGTTTGTGCTAAAAGTGCTACTTTTTTCTTTATATTTAAATTTTCTAAATCTTTTACAGTTTCTATTAAATGCATATTATTTGGAGCAACACCAATAGCTCCTTTTGCTTCGTCATGACCTTTATGTCCTACATAGATAACTTCTACGTCATTTTCTTCATATTTTTTGGCTTCATGATGAACTTTAGTTACTAGCGGACATACTGAATTGATAGTTATAGAAGTTTTAGCATGAAAAGCTTTTTCAACATCTGGTGCAGTACCATGTGCTGATAGCATAACAACTGCACCATTTGGGATATCATCTGGGCTTTCAACAAAAACTACATTTCTTTTTTCAAATGCTTTAACAATCCATTGATTATGGACTATTTCATGATAACAATAAATAGTTTCATCATAAATTTTTAACATCCATGTGAGTGCTTTGATTGCCATTTCAACACCAGCACAAAACCCTCGAGGAGTTACTAGATAAAGTTTTTCAACCATAAAATAAGAATAGCTATATTTAAAATATGAATAAAAACAATATTCCTGAGATTTTGATAGTCGGATTACCTAATTCAGGTAAGTCCACTTTAATAAACGCATTAACGAGCTCAAAAACCTCAATAATTGGATCAACTCCGAATACCACTCGTGATAAAGTTACAACATATCTTGAATTTGATAATAATAAATTAATACTGCTCTCAGATTTACCAGGTTATCTAGAAAACCCAAATGAAGTAGAAATTGATGCTCAAAATATATTTAAAAAATATGTATCACAATCTGATTTAGTAGTTTTCTTAATTGATATAAATACAAAAAATTTTTCAGCGTTAGATAATATTTTTAACTTGTTGCATAAAAACAAAAATAAGAAAAAAATTATTACAGTTTTTAACAAGTGTGAAAATTTCAAAATTGAAGATAAAGATTCACAATTGTATAAATACGACTCTGATAAAAATTTCTACATCTCAGCTCATCATAAGTTAGGACTTGATGAATTAAAAAAAGAACTTAAAAAATATTCGAAAAATGAGAATTCAAAACTATCAAACAATACAGCTATTACTTTAATAGGTAGGCCAAATGCAGGTAAATCAACTTTATTTAATGCACTATTATCAGAAGAACGTTCTTTAGTATCTAATTTTCCAGGCACAACAAGAGATAAAATTGAAGAAACAGTTCAATTAGGCACAAGAGAATTTAATATTACTGATACAGCAGGTGTTCCTAGAAAAAAACAAAAAATACAAATTGATCGTTATTCTTCAAAGGTAGCACTAAAAACCTTACAAAATACTAATATTGCGCTTGTAGTAGTAGATTCTCTATTAGGTTTATCTTTTGAAGATAAAAGAATTCTCAAAGAATGCATTGATCAAAACGTCACTCCAATTTTGGTTCTAAACAAATGGGACTCATTAGATACAGAATCCAAAAATAATTTAAACAATGTCATTAAAAATGACTTAAAACAATATAAATGGATATCAATAGTAAGAGTTTCAGCTTTAAAGAAATCTAATATTAAACAAATTACTAAACAAATTTTTGCTTTAGAAAAGCAATTAAATTATAGAATTTCTACATCAGAATTAAATAATTTATTTAGAAGTTTATGGTTAAAGAATCCACCTCATCCAGTAAAAGGTAGAAGAGCTAAATTGAAATATGTTACTCAGTTTGAAACATTTCCACCTCAATTTTCATTCAATCTAAGTACAAACATTCCAGAAAACTATCTGTCTTATTTAGAAAATCAATTAAGAAAAAATTTTGAAATTAAAAATATTGCTTTCAATATAAAAATTAATGCATAGTTTCGGTTTTAAATTATTTGTATTTTTTGGAGGTTTTTATTTAATTATTAGGATATATCAATTAATTAGCTACTTTTTTGAATAATTTTATGCAAACTGTTTATTAAAATTCTTTATAAATGATTGTATAAATATAAATAATTTCTAATATAGATACATCCACATTTATGTGGATTTTTTGTATACAAAAAGGAGAAAAATTGAGTAATTTCAAAGGATCCAAGACTTGGCGCCTTGTATTACTGTTCTCAGTTTTTGCACTAGTTGTAGTCGCATGTGGTGGCGATACAGCAGAAGAACCAGTTGCTGAAGAAGCTACTGATACTACTGCGGCCCCTGCAACTACTGCTGCAGCAACTGAAGAAGCAGCTCCATCAGGACCTGATGGTGTTTACAAGATGGCAATCTTTTCAGATCCACAAACACAAAATTACTGGAATTATCTTGATACAGAGACAGACGTCTGGACAGGATATGTAATGTCTGGACAAGCAGTATCTCTATTCTCTATTTCATATCCTAACTATCAGTTAACTACTGGTGTAGCTTCTGAATTA
>Ga0208785_1000053_pt1 | contig 41422 bp, 75 predicted proteins | sample DEB08_DNA_2_FD_185499 | JGI IMG/M metagenome (GOLD analysis project Ga0208785, IMG submission 185499) | Aqueous microbial communities from the Delaware River and Bay under freshwater to marine salinity gradient to study organic matter... | ecosystem: Environmental > Aquatic > Marine > Coastal ...
TACCTTTGGGGCTGTAGCTCAGGGGTTAGAGCGCCATTCTTATAAAGTGGACGTCGGGGGTTCAATTCCCCCCAGCCCTACCATTCACGGGCTCTTAGCTCAGTTGGTCAGAGCACCCGGCTCATACTCGGATGGTCCTGGGTTCAAGTCCCAGAGAGCCCATTTTTTATTTGACAGAAGAGAACTGATAGACTAAGATGGAAACATCACAACGATGAATGTTCAAAACAGCGGGCCTATTACGCTGTATCATAACTACTAGGCCAGTAGGATAAGGAGAATAGGTGGGGCGGTACAAGTCCGTATAAGTTCCCGGTGAAGATACCCGGAAACCTTTTTGAACAAACCGCTGGCACGCCGGTCAAAGTGTGCCACATATGCTCACCACCAACATAGGGTCCGAGAAATAGATATGACTAGGCTTATCGCACGTAGAGTGCATCCTGCGAAAAGAGTCCGCGATAGTAAGGGGGAGTTTGAACCCACGTCCTTGTCTACTAGAGTATCAACCGTGAGCGGGTCATGCTAATGATGTTGGAAACTGTAAAGAGAATAGCCCTACGTTCCTATGGGTGACGACTTAGACTGGAACCCACCTAAGTTTTCCTTTGCAACCCGCTGGCACACCGGTTAAAGTGTGCCACATATGCTCACTACCAACATAGCCTCCTCGAAGATAGTATCAGATGCGTAGGTCAAAGCCCTACTGATGATTGCCATGTATGAGCCTCACTTGAAGAAAGGCTTTGATACTATCGGGCGTGAGCGGGTCGCGCTAATGATGTTGGAAACAATCTTGTGACTTGGGAAGGTTGCCCGCTCTTGGGCTGTAAAACCGTAAGGAATCTATCCTTTTACCAGTAAGATGCCGCTAGCACACCGGTCAAAGTGTGCCAAACGCAAAGAGAATAGCCCTACGTTCCTATGGGTGACGACTTAGACTGGAACCCACCTAAGTTTTCCTTTGCAAACCGCTGGCACACCGGTTTATAGTGTGCTACCTTTACGGGGCCATAGCTCAATTGGCAGAGCATCGGACTTTTAATCCGCAGGTTCTGGGTTCGATTCCCAGTGGTCCCACTTTTTAACTACAGGAGAGCGTATGTCAAAACCAATTCTAGCTAGGGCTCCACAAGATATAAAACGAAAGCGGTCTCAAGCTTGGCACAAGCTACCCTTCAAAGCCAAAAGGCTTTGCGAAAAGGTCGAAAAAGAGGGATACTGGGCGGCTGAAAACAAGTCTGAAGAGCATTGGCTAGAAGTTCTGGCCGATATAGGGGCTCTCAAGCGGAGCTTTGGGTGGGACGGTGATGCTGTTTATCGACCCCAAAACACCGGTTAAAGTGTGCTACTCTCCTACTTATGATAGAGGGAGTTTGTTGACAGACAAGGAAAGAAATAATATGTATAAAGCACTGAAGCTCGATGCGAGTTACAGACCAATAGGTATTGTTTCTTCGCTAGATGCACTTGTCACAACCATCGTCGGAAAGGCCACAATCCTTGAGACGCATGATAGAAAGATACGCTCTGCGTATAGTGTATTTGACTTGCCCTCTGTCATTGTGATACACAGAGTTGCGAGGAGAGGAAAAACATTTCCCTGCAACCGAGATAATGTTTTCATCCGAGATAAGGGCACTTGCCAATACTGTGGTAAGAAACTAACGAAAGCCACATGCACACTAGACCACGTAGTTCCAAAGAGCAGGGGAGGCATTATCGCTTGGAACAATATTGTTTTGTGCTGTCCCTCCTGTAATCAAAAGAAGGGTGACAGAACTCCAGAACAAGCAGGCTTGAAGCTGACTTCTCCCCCAAAGACTCTAAGCTACAGAGAATATTTGTTGCACAACAGCGTTGACAGCGAGACTTGGAAAGATTACCTTTGAGACACCAACGGAGGAAACATGCGTCGATACAACTACCGTCTATCGTTTGAGGAGCTAGAGCTAGTGCTTCAAGCGGTGGAGCTACTAAGCGTAAATGGACGGGAGAGAAAGTTTAAGAGTCTTGCAAAGTCTCTCACTTTCCAACGAGACAACTGGAAAGAGTTTGAAAAAGATGTTGCAGAGTGTACCGAGAATGATACAATGACTGGCGTAGGGATTTGAGGGAGCGAATAAAAGAGTTTGACACAGACAGAAGTGTTTGATACAGTGGATTTGTAAGCGCCGGTCGCCTAATGGATGGGCAACAAACTTCTAATTTGTCTTGTGGGGGTTCGAATCCCTCCCGGCGTGCCACTTTACAACATGGAGTAGCCATGACACGAGAAGAAATGATTAAAGCTATGTTGGCAGAGGTGGACAACTGGGATATCCAAGACCTCAGACGGTTTGCGAAAACGCAATTGCGCGAGAACTTTGAAAAGTATAGTGACAAAAGGATTACTAGCAGTTACAATATGGTAAAGCATCTGCTTGGGAAGTAGTTTAAGCGAGCGTGGCGGAATTGGTAGACGCGCCGGATTTAGGTTCCGGTGGGGTATCCCGTGTGGGTTCAAGTCCCACCGCTCGTACTAAAAAACATCTTGACAGTTTGAGTGAATGAGTTAAGTTTAACCGGAGAGGCTGACATGGATAATTATATTGGAGCACCCTATGTCAAGGGGTCCGCCACTTCCAAGGAAGCGGCAGCATCCATCATATCGAAACTTAGTAATTTAGAATTGAAAGTCTATGAGTATGTCCAGGCCCAAGGCATTACAGGCTCTACATGCGACGAGGCAGAAATTGCATTGGGCATGTCACACCAGACGTGTTCGGCTAGGTTTCGTGGCTTGGTGCTCAAAGAGGCTATCCATGATAGTGGCGCTAAAAGACCTACTCGCACAGGGCGCAGTGCCACAGTCTACCAAACAAAATAATTTGACAGCTTGAGTGAATGAGTTACATTGAAAATGCCAAAGGGCAAAAGGAGAAACAATATGAAGTTTGAGAAGAGTAAGAATACACGACATGCGTCGTTTAATATTCGTCGTAATGACGTTGCGAAAAAGGCCGGTATCAACCGCCTTGCAATCACCACCCAGTCTAGTGACTGGCGCGTTGGCGACACAACTGTTAGTATGACTTTGCGTGATGCCCGAGCACTACGTGACTTCCTTAACCAGAACCTTGACTGAATAACTCCGAGGAGCTAAAGATGACTAACGTCGAAGTAAAGAATGTTTCTGCTAGTAACATGCGTGTGAATCTAACTGATATTATTAGTGATATTCCTCTCAATGAGGTAATCGCTGTAACAAAGCGTAAGGACGTAGTTGCTTACGTGATTAGTCCAGAAACTTTTGAAGCTGTCTTTGGCTCCTCCGAGGACGAGCCAGAAACTACAGAGCCAGTGCAAACTGTAGGAGATTTGTATGAAGTAAATATTACTGATGAAGAGTCGCCTAGTGGCGATGACGACGACACTGAGGGAGGCGAACTTATTGAGTTCTCACAGCTAGATGAAGACGCTGACCTTGAGGAAGATGATGACTTTGAACATTATCTTGCGCAGTTGAAGCGTCAGACCATGGGGTTTATCACACCAGATAATATCTAAAGTTTCCGTTTGACAACCTAGCCAGTGTAGGCTAGGTTGTTTTCACATGAGGCTGCTAGGGACGCTTAGCAGAGTCAGCATGTGGCTATGAGCGAGAATAACAAAGAGACGCATACATCGTTACTACAGCGTTTGGTATGTTTAACTGAAGGGATTAGGTAGAATGTAGTCACCTATCCCTGCAACTCGCAAAGGTCCGTCTTAGGGTTAGGGCGATAGCCACATGCTTCTTCATTTTTCTCTTGACAGGCTGTGCAACACAAGCTAGATTGATCTCACAACGGAGGACAACATGTATCGCTTATCATTTGACCTTGACCTTGATGCTGACGCATCCGAACTTCTTAATTTACTACAGGAGTGGATTCCACAACTGATATCTGATTTAGAGATTGAAGACCATGAAGTCGAGGACAGTGCTATCGACTCTGCTTCCGTCACCCACATTGACTGAACCACACTGAGGTGAACATGGACAATCTAGTAAAGAAAGTTCAAGAGGCACTAACTGACGATCTACGACGCCACCCGTGGAAGGGTAGCGCAAACCCACTAGCAGGGCACTGCTACGTTGCTAGTGAAGTGTTGTTTCATTTGATTCCTGGGTTAAAACCCATGTTCATACGACACGAAGGGCAGCCACATTGGTTCCTATTAGATGGTGACCAAGTGGTAGACCCCACAGCATCACAGTTTGAGACGCCCGTGCCATACTCTACTGCCAAGGGAAAGGGATTCCTGACAAAGCAGCCTTCCCGTCGTGCTCGTCTTGTCATCGAAAAGATTGCTTGACAGTCTGGGCAAGGCAGGCTAAACTCATTTCACAACGGAGGACAACATGAGAGTCGAAGTATACTGGAATCTACACAAGCGGTTGTTCAGCATTAGAGCACTTGAGGGTGAGAACAAGGGTCGTGTTATCGAGCACGCCTACACGGTTAGTCTTGTCAACGCTAAGTTTGCCGTGCAGCCTGCTGGGCGTGAGCGAGTACGACAGGAGGGCAAGAAGAATGTTCATGCTTTCGTTAGGGGCCGCTTAGTGTCAGAGGCTCACGCTAAATCATTTAACCCTTTCGACCCAGAGCCCCGCGAAGTTACATACAATCCTTATATGTACGATAGCTTTGTGGATACAGAGTTTAAGAGCGCTATCCATACTGCTGACTATGTAGACATGGATGTGATGCTAGGTAAGGGAAAGCCCTATCCTCGTATCCAAACAACTAACCCAAGACCTTGGCCCTTAAAGCGTAGACAAGACTTGTACTACTTTGGGGTTAAAAATCTAAAGGCCGATACTTGACAGCATGAGTGGCATACGATAAGTTTTGAATACGAACCGAGGAGGTTTGCGATGTCCAAGAAAGTGTACCAGATTGTTACCGACCGTATTATTGATGCTCTCGACAACGGCGTTGTGCCATGGGCTAAGCCTTGGCAGGGAGGGTACAGTCTCCCTTATAATATGTTCTCTATGAACCCAGATAAGGGTAAGTTCTATCGTGGTGTCAATGTCCCACTACTCTGGATGAGTGGCCATTCTGACCCTCGTTGGATGACTTTCACACAAGCCAATAAGGCAGGTTTCAAGGTGAAGAAGGGAGAGAAGTCATCACCCATCGTCTTCTGGAAGTTTATTGAAAAGAAAGATGATAGCGGTAACGTCGTGCAAACCATCCCACTACTGCGCTACTTCCGGGTCTACAATGCACAACAAGTGGAGGGAGTACCAGACCTACCTACTTACCCAGAGGTAGACGCATCCGTTAACTTTGAAAACTGTCAGGCTTTGATTGACACCTACGGTGTTAACGTGGTACATGGTTCTAACAGAGCGTGCTACAGATATTTAGAAGACAAGGTTGAAATGCCGAACCCTGGGCAGTTTAAGGACGTAGAGTCTTACTGGGCTACCATGCTGCACGAGGCGATTCATAGCACTGGTCACAAGAGCAGGCTCGACAGGAACCTTGACACTGCGAACAGAAAAGAGTATGCTTTTGAGGAACTTGTTGCAGAGATGGGCTCTGCGTTCCTTTGTGCTCAAATGGGTATTGAGCGTGATGACCTTACTGCTAACCACGCAAGCTATGTTGCAGGCTGGAAGGAAGTCCTGAGTAGTGACCATGCTGCTTTTATGAGGGCTGCAAAGCTCGCAAAGGTAGCAAGTGAATATCTACTTGACTTCACTGGTGCATCTAGCTATACTGCAAACAACAAGGAGGCAGCATGAAGGTGTGGAAAGTATGGGACTATGAATGTTTTAGTGAAACCTTGAGTTTTGCGGAGAGCCTTGGCTGGGTTAACTGGCTTGATAATATAGAAGACGACACCGAGCCACAGATGATTGATGAAGCGGAGGTAGATGCTCTTGACTTCATTAGAGAAAACGGCTATATTGTTTGCATGAACGATGAATAAGGTTAGGAGTTAACAATGGGTGCTGATGTGTTTATGATTACTGCGACGGGTGTTAGTGCCCGTGATGCTTTCAACAACGCTCGCGAAGAAGCTCTTTATGAATACGGTCATGGCGGGTACACTGGGACCATCGCAGAAAAGGATAGTTATAAACTAATCTCTTTGAAAGAGGGCTGCGAACCTTATGAATATGCCGAGATACTTATTTATGAAGGCGACCCACGAATCGACAACAAGTGGGGACCAGCCGGTTGTTTCGACCTTGGAGGATGCAGATATCTTTTCTTTGGTTGGGCAAGTAGTTGACAACCTAAGCTGACCACGGTACATTACGAACACAACAGAGGAGAGGACAATGGGTATTCGTTCAGAAGTTGGTTTCGCAGCTAAGCCAAACGTAGTTGAGAATCTTTCCGAGGAAGCGCGAGCTACCATCAAGCGTTACTTTGGTAAACCCCAGTGCCAGCATGAAGAGGGAACACTTTGGTTTGTCGAGGGAATCAAATGGTATTGTAGTACATACGATGACTTAATCTCCCTCTATGCAGAACTAGGGAACTTTGATGACGAGGATTATATCATCGTAGAAGCGTGTTATGATTACCCTACCTCTGACGAGGGAAGCATCGGAGAATGGCATGATAATCCTTGGAACATGTATAAAGAAGTCAGTGCCAGAGTCTATGTAGCTTGACAACCTAAGCTGACCACGATACACTTCAGTCACAACGAGAGGGAAACGATGCTTGGACATAAAGACCATTGGTATTGGGAAGGCACTGGCGACGCACGGCGTTGCCCAACGCATCCACACGTTACGACTAGCAGCCCGTGTGGTATGTTTGATGCTCCATGCGGCCAGTGTGAGTATGAGATGTATGAAGAAGAGATGATTAGAGAGTGGGAAGCCCTACCTCCAGAGGAAAAGCAAGCTATCATCGAGGCAAATGAAGCATGGGAGAGGGAGCAAAAAAATAAATATCTTGACGACGACATTCCATTCTGATAGACTGTAGACACAACAGAGGAGCGAGGACATGAAAGAAACTATTGTTGAGCTTGAGACGTGTAGCGTTATTATCATTGATAACAAAGACGGGGTGTCAGTAGACATTTATCCGCTACATGAAGCAGACGGACCAGCAGCATCATGCTATGCGCTCAAGGCAGACTTGGAGCCCATCGAAGAAAATACCTTGACAGATTAAACTGACCACGATACATTACGAACACAACAGGAGAGAAACAACATGCATGAATGTATTAAAGCTATTCGTAACGATGCTCTGGTTGGCCGTGGTACTTGTAGTACCATTGACGAGTGCTATGGCGACTCTGAACTACATGAATATCTGACAGAAGACAATGTTAATACACCCCGTGCAGCAGTAGAATGGGCGCGACGTTTGGAAGGGCTTTTCTTAGAAAGAGCGCTTAACTATCGTTGGGGGAATGATGACGACCCCCAACTACTTGCCTACAATGAATGGCAAGAAAAACTTGACAGCAATCCTATCCGCTGCTAAACTACAGACACAACAGAGGAGAGAACAACATGGGACTTGACCAATACGCATATGCAACCAAGGGCGAGCATAAGGTGGAGATTGCTTACTGGCGTAAGCACGCCAACCTACAGGGTTGGATGGAAAATCTTTACCGTGCTAAGGGTGGAGAAGAACAGTTTAACTGCGTCTCTGTCTTCCTAAATGAAGAGGATATTGATAGGCTAGAGAGCGAGTACACTAACCTAGATACAGCTACAGGTTTCTTTTGGGGTCATTCCCAACCAGAAGACGACGAGTACACTAGGAAGTTTATTGCTAGTGCTAGGAAGCGTCTTAGTGAGGGCTACACTGTAGAATACACTTCATGGTGGTAGCATGAAAAGAGTCTGGCCCTACAAACTACGTGGGGAGTGCTTGACACCGGGAGCAATCTATCATATAAGCATAGCACCAAACAGCGTCGGCGTTCAAGTAGACATGCCGATGCTGCTTAGTCTAAACGAGAGACAAGCGGAGAAGCTAGAAAATAATATACATGATGCGCTAGAAGAAATCCTTTCCGATTTTTTTGTTGACAACCAACCCAACACCCGATAAAAGAAAAGCACAACAACGGAGGGCAACATGCTCAAGATTAGTGATGGTAACTCTAAGCTGCGTAAGACTGGTACTAAGGTTAAGGCTCACCTTGCGGAGCATGGCTCCCTTGCGGGGTTCGTGCCACGTCCCGGCGCTTACCGTGTCGTATCTTTCAACATTCCCGCTGGTGGTTATGAGCTAGATGGTAAGGCTTACACTACGTGTCCCGGTGCTGGTGCTTGTCTAGCACTATGCTACGCTCGACAAGGCACGTTCTTGTTTAAGGGTAGCAAGCGAGTACGTATTGAAAACCACCAACGTCTACTGGTTACCTACGCTACACAAGGTTTCGATGCAGTAGTTGACATGCTAGACCAAGCGGTTAAGAGTATGAGTAAGAGGGTCGCCGTGGTTCGCTTGCATGACTCTGGCGATTTCTTTAAGACGTGGTACGTCAAGGCTTGGATGGAGGTTATCGGTCGTCACCCTGACATTCTATTCTACGCTTACACTAAGAGTTTCCCTATGTTCAAGGGTCTTGATATCCCTAGTAACTTCCGGGTTACTTACTCTTTCGGTGGTAAGTTTGATAGCCAGATTGACGGACCTAACAGCCGTATCTTCGCTACACTTGACGAGCGTATTGCGGCTGGTTATGTGGATGGAAACGACAGCGACATGCCAGCTATCCTAGGCGAGCACAACATCGGGCTTGTCTACCACGGTATTAAGAAGCCTACGGTAGAGCAGTTTGACGCGGTTCGCTAGTCGCCGCCATTTTTTCACTTGACAGCCTAGCCAACGTCGGATAGGTTGTCTTCACAACAGACGAGAGGAAACAAAATGAATAATGTTCTTACCATTAGCCAAGAAGAGATGGTTCAGCGTGTGATGAAAGCTGTCCGTACTACCAAGTTCTTTACGGTGACATACCATAAGGACGACGGTAGTCTCCGAACCTTGAACGGACGTGGCAGAGTCCGTACCTATAAGCTAGGTAACCCAGGACGAGCATGGAACCCAGAGCCTACGGGGCGTGTCTTCATGTGGGATAGGCAAAAGGGAGCATACCGCACGGTCAATGCAAAGCGTACTATTGAGGCTACCATTGACGGTGTGACGTATAAGACAAGGGGCGAGATTCTGTATAGTACAGAGGGCGAGGTTGTTTATAGTACAGAGGGTAAGGTTATCGCTCCAGAGCGAATCTAAAACAACTTGACAGCCTAGCCAACACAAGCTAGGTTGTCTTCACAAACGGAGCGAGGACAATGAAAATACTAAATGGCACATTACTTCGCTTCCTAGCAGACGAGGGTATTATTAAGACTATGGCAGAGGGCCGTAGACTGTTAGCCGGTGGAGCGATACGAGTAGACGGTGTAAAGGTTAGAACCAACGTAAGCATCGAAGGCGTAAAAGTTGTGAGGGTAGGAAAAAAACAAATCACCTTGACAGACTAAACCAAACCCACTACATTCAGAACACACAACGGAGGCAACGATGGAAGCAACTACACTACCCGAGCTTACAGACGAGCAAGAAGATATTGTAGTGGGTCTTACAGACCAAGTAGACCGATACATGACGAACGAACCCCTAAGAGGGGTGGAGGTAGATGATGGTTTTTATTATGATTATGGTAGCATTACGAACGCTTGGCACTCGCAACCAAGCGTAGAGTTTACAGAGGATTGGGGAGAGATTGAACTTGACGTGGGAGAGGTAGAAGATTATATCTTAGACCACCTAGTCGAGTGGGCTTCCGAGGAACATAGTAACATTTACTATAACCTACAGGGACGATACGAAGATACCATGCACCACACAAAGGCAAAATGGTATTGGACTAGGAGTAAAGGAAAAGTATTCCTATGTTGCGAGTTGGCTTGACAACCTAAACCAAACACACTACATTGAAAACACAACCGAGAGAGAGGAAATAAAACAATGGCTACTGCATCTACACTTAGTAACCTTACTGACGTCTACTCTGAGAGAGTTACGAAAAGAATGGAAGAGCTACAGTTTGCACTAGACGTAGCACAACGCGAAGGACTAGGAGAAAATAGAGAGGGCTCAGACGAGATTGCTATGTCAGTACATATAGAACATAGTGCTCATGCCCTTATCAGAGCTATGGTTCAATACCTAGCTGTAGTAAGGTATCAGTGATGGAATAAAGGTATAGGATAGTGGGTGAAAGTGGGTGAAAGTGGGAAACACTAAAATAATCCACAAAGTCCATTGACAAGAAAAGCCCCAAGCGTTACATAACAGTAACGAAAGGGGCAGAAAAGGGGAGAGGGGTCAGACCCAAACACCGAAAAGTCAAGTAATAACAGTATAAATATGCTGTAGAAAAGGAAAAAGCCAAAGAAAATGACTTGACAAGCAAGAAAGTTTAGGATAAGTTACAAACACAAGGAAAGCGAACGTGCTGCAAAGCACAGGATGGGCTCCCTAGAAACAGAGGTGGTCTAACTTGAATATCCGCACCCACTACAGCGGACCCTGCTCGCGAGGGGATAGAGTTAGATAAGGTTTCTGTTCGCCGGTACTTGACGGGTGAGGATAGCACCCTACACTATAACAATATGTTGTTCTCTGTTGTTGTGGCCCGAAGTCAAGCGGGTTGTTATAGTGTTCTTGACACCTATCTATCCCTATGCTATGTTACTTTTACCCTAGGGGAGATAAGATAAACACCCCAATACAGGGAACCACGAACGGTAGAAACTCCATTATCGTGAATCTATCTCCCCTAGGGTAAAAGTTAAACCATTTGCTTGACAGGCTACCCCAATCGGTTATATTCTAAACACACAACGGAGGAAATGATGGAGGCGCTGGCAGGTATTATTATTGGATTAGCACTACTCTTTGGTTTCTTTGAGTTACTCAAGTTTACTCTACGTCATCTAGTAGGTATCTTGTTTACCTTATTCGTAATGTTTCTATTGTTCGCCACCCTAGTGGCGGGGGGATAAAGAAATAACTTGACACTCTAGCTCAATCGGTTAAATAAGAAACACACAACGGAGAGAACATGCTGTACCTCATTGATATTAAAGACAATCCTATCCGTCCCGCAACCGAGGAGGAGATTACTCTCTCAGATACCTCCGAGTCAGGTATCTTTCTCATTGATGGAGTAGAGTATTATGTAGATAGGTATGACGAGGAACTAATCGACGACTGTATTGAGGAGATGCGTCGTGAGATGGCAAGGGAAGCCGGGATGCTAGGGGGCTGCGCAGCCTACAATGACTTCATGGGATATTAATCCTTGACAGCTTCTCAGGACGTGTTACATTACAAACACACAACGGAGAGAACGATGAAGCTAACCATTGACCAGATTAAAGAACTGATTGACTTCATCCGTGCGGCTGACGCACACCACCCTGGGTTGGGTGGAGTAGAAATCTATGGCTCTGGTGAGCTAGACTACTCTGCCGATGAGGCAGGGGAAGACCCCTACTACACTGTAGTTGGTCTAAGCTACCTAGACGATGATGAGGAAGTACAGTCTATCTTCTTTAGGGACGGAACCCTAAGCCAGTGCCACCGGCTATTGTGGGAGATTGCAGATAAAGTTATTTGACACCTCACCCCAACCGGTTACATTGTAGACACAACGGAGGGAACATGAAACTCTTTAACGAACACGACAACGGTTCCTATACACATAACGATAACGCTCGCCGTGTTAGGCATGAGTTTGTTAAACTAGTCAGAGACTTTATTAAAGAGAACGAACAGTATTCTTTAGTAGACCTCCGGCTCTTACTAAGCGACGCACTAAACGATGCGACGATTCAGGAATCTATCTATCGTCGCTTGACATGACCAACTAACGGGTTACATTACCAACACACAACAGAGAGAGAAACAACATGAAGATGCTTCCAACCTTTCAGACTACTTCCTTCATTGACCTCAAGAACCTTGATACTGCCTTCGATGGTAGTAAGCCTACCCGTAACCCTCGCCGTGGGCAGTGGGTGAAGCTCGCTTGGGTGGACAAGCGTAGTCGCTTTATCGGAGTATCACCTAGCGGTGTGCTCCACCTTGACCATAACGGTGGAGACTGGCAAGGGTTCTCTGCTAAGTGCAAAGCCTTTGACCTGCTCTACTCTGGTCAGCTTGAGCTTCCCTTCAACAAGTAACTTGACAGGGGGCGCAGCCCCCGTTACATTCAAGACACAACAACGGAGAGAACAATGCAAGTTTATTTCGCTGTCGAGGTAGAGGAAGGTAACCTTCACAAGTCGCAAGGCGTCTTCGTGCCCTCGACCATGCCACGTCATAAGGTTATTACTTATGTCCATGGTCTGATGTTTGAGGAGGGTTGGTGTCCTGACACCCCGCACGCTATCTACGGTAGGGATGACGTGGGCGGCACCTATGAGTGCATCCACCTCGACGGGCTGGACGAAAAACAATATTGGATTTGACAGCCGCTCAGAACAGGTTACATTGTAAACACACAACGGAGAGAACAGTGCAGTTCATTGATTGGCAGCCGGGTAACGGCTCTCGCTACCCGCTTATGTTCACCACGCTCCCTAACGGGGGATGGTTTATTGCTTACCTCTGGAAGTCGGACGTGGCTGGCCCGTCCTTCAAGTGGCGTGAAAACTACATTAACCTTGACTACATGATGGAAAAGATGGGGCTATCGAATCAGTACGATGCCCAGGCTATCGGGGCCTTCCTGCTTACCCAGGGTATTGAGGTAAACCTTGGGTGGGGTCGGAACTGGCGTCACTTTGACCGTGCCGAGGAGCTTGGGTTTGACAAGCTCCTCAAAGCAAGCTAGATTACATTCACAAAGCAGAGAGGAAAAACATGAGACGTTCACTTAACCGCCGTATTAAACCTATCCGTATCCGTGGGGTTAGTTCCTAATCTCACTTGACAGCTAGAACTAAAACAACTAAGTTACTTACACAAAGAGAGAAACATGACTCCACTTAACCAGCATGAAATCTCGTGGTTCAACCACAACCGTCAGCACCTTACGTTTGAGGGTGATAGCTCACCCGCCTCCGTTATCTATACAGCTATGGGTGTGCATGGGATTGCCCAGCTCCACCAAGCTATTATCCAGCGTTCCCTTCGCCAGATTCAAGACTTGCTTGACAAGGCCGAAGGGGCACGTTAAGATACAAACACAACAGCAGAGAGGTCATCATGAACATCACTCGTACTTGCCCCATGACGGGCCGTCGCAACACCCTGTTCGTCGAGGGTGCAACCCATACAGGGCTCCGTGCATGGGAGCAGGGGGCTCTCATTCAGGATGCACTGCCTAACGTCAGTGCGGACGACCGGGAGTTCATCATGTCAGGGATTACCCCTGACGTGTGGGAGCGTATCTTTGGCCGGGAGGAATAAAGTTACTTGACATGTCTTCAGTGTGGGTTACACTACAGTCACAACAGCGGAGGGAACGATGTACACACTGAAGACATGGACGAGCCTAAAGTGGGGGCGCCCTGAGGTTAGGACGGGGATGCCCTTGGGTCTGGCCTATGCCATCGCTACAAAGGCGGGGTATGCCAAGGCCCAAGTCATCTGCGAGACTTGGGGAATCATCGAACTAGAAACTAAAGCTTGACACCTTAACTCAATCGGCTATACTGTAGTCACAATCGAAAGCCGGGAGGCACTATGACGAACGAGCAAAAGGCAAAAGCAATCGAAACCCTCCGCGCTAACGTCAAGAACTTGGACGACTGGGGGCGTAACTTCGCCGGCTCCCTCCTCGACTACTGGGACGAGCGTGGGGATCTCTCTGACAAGCAGTGGTCGTGGGTACCCTACCTGTCAGGCACCGGCCCTAAGCCGGGTGGGGGCCAGCGTCGCCAGTGGAATGGTCGCCGCTCTACCTCCCAAGGCCCCAAGGCCAAGGGTGCAACCCATGCAGAGACAAAACTGCGAGAGGCAGAAAAGAAAATCGCTGACTTGACACGTCAGCTTGAGCAGGCTAAGATGGAGTCACAACAAGCGAAGAGTGATCCTCGCTGGGAAGCGATGGTCAACGCCTTCCGACATGCGACTGCAAGCCAGCGTAAGCAGGTGATGAAGTCCATGCACCCTGACAGGTGGGGTGGGGCAGAGTGGGCCACCAAGGTGTTCCAAGCTGCCAACAAGTGAGGGCTTGACAGGGGGCCTAGCCCCCGTTACACTACTGGTACAACAACGAGAGGTCGAGTATGCACGTTTGGATTATCACCCGCCGTCGCTTCGGGTGGGGTGTCGGGACTGACACTGAAACGCTCGCAGTGGTGCAGGGAGACGCTAACGCAAGGCGGTACCTTGTGGAGCAGGGGCAAGCCCTAGGGTGCGACGAACACGTTTGGGCAAGAGGAGAAACCTACCTCCGGGTACAGCGTGTGGAGTTTGAGGAGGACGAGTTCGGCAAGGTGTGCTCTGTCGGGGTTGAGGTTACAGCGACCCGGTGGGAAGTTAGGACTTGACAACCCGGCTCGCCGGGTTACACTACTAACACACAACGGGGGGAACAGTGACGAACAAACAAAAGGCAAAGGCTATCGAGGCGTTCCGTGCGTGGCTTGCCCGCCATGAGGGTCGGCAGTCGTGGCGCTCCCGCTCGGATGCCACGCCAGACCCGGCAGGTGGTTTCTGCGGGATCTGCGGGGTAGACGCGTGGACGCACGGGTCCTACAAATGCCCTGGGTGTGGGGCGCAGGTTCCACCTGCCAAGAGATAGGACTTGACAGCCTGGCCCAACAGGTTACATTACAGTCACAACAACGAGAGGTCGAACATGAACTTTGTCACTCACCACAATGCACGCATCCCTACCACGGGGACGTGCCTGCAAGGGCGAATCGAGGCTAACTTCTGGGACATTGTGGAGGCACTTGGCGTCCCCATGGACGGGGACGGATATAAAGTGGACTGGGAATGGAATCTAAGATTCTCAGATGGCTTGGTAGCTACCGTCTACAACTACAAGACTGGCCCTTCCTATGGGTACAATAGGAGCCCGGAGGACATCCCTACTTGGCACATAGGCGGGAACCGACTGGAAGTGGTGGACAGAATCAAAAACATCTTGACAGCCTGACCCAGCAGGTTATACTACAGTCACAACAAACGAGAGAGGGCAACATGATCAAGGTCGTTATCAACACGTGCTACGGTGGCTTCGGTTTGAGTAAGGAAGCTGAAGAACTCTACGAGTCCCGCACTGGGGAGTTCTTTTGCAACTATGATACTCCACGGCACGACCCTGCCTTGGTTGATGTAGTGGAAGACCTTGGGGATGCTGCCAGTGGCAGTTTCTCTGACCTTACCGTCGTGAGGGTGGAGGGAGATAGGTATTACATTGAGGAATACGACGGATATGAAACCGTGGTCACACCCGCTGACATTGAAAGAAAGTGGGTGGTTGTGGCTTGACAGCTAGCCCAGACGGGCTATACTACAGTCACAACGACGGAGGTCACATGGCCAAGCGTAAGAAATGGGAAGCCCCCAAGCGTCGCAACCCGGTCGTGCTAGCTATGATGGCACGTAGTGCCAAGGCAGGTAAGCACCCGGACAAGCGCAAGGCAGCTTCCAAGAAAGCTTGCCGGGGGAAGTTGACAGGCTGGTGAAGCGGGTTATACTATCAGCACAACAAACGAGAGAGGTCGAACATGACGAACGCACAAGTGGTACAGGCATGGGCAGCAGGCAAGGCGGGCAAGGCGGGCAACCTTAGCACGGATGGCGTGTCGCTCTGGAGCTACCGTCTCCAGATTGGAGACACTATGTTGAGTGGCATGAAGGTAGTCTACGACTATACCAGTGGTGGCAGCCATGGCTGGGTTAGCCAAACAACCTCGTGCCACGTTGGGCTTGCCAAGCGAGTCGCTTGACAACCAGAGTCCATCGGTTATATTATCAGCACAACAACCGCAGAGAGGTCGAACATGAACGGACGTATCGTAGACGAGATGGCACGCATGACGGTGGAGGAATACTACAACGACGACATCTACGAGGCTTTGAGGACTCTTGATATGGAGTTTGGCGAGGATGAACCCACACCAGAGATGGTGGATGCCGAGAGGGACGCTATGGGCTACGGTCAGGATGACCGTGTGCTTTGCATCGAGGAAGACTACACCGACGATGGTACGCCCATCCCTGAATGGGTGTTCTGACTTGACAGGGGGCTCTGCCCCCGTTACATTACTGGTACAAATGGAGAGAAGCCATGCGTACATACCGATGGATGATTAGCTCGGCGCGGCGTGAGCAGACCTGGGCACTCAACTGCCTCGCACGAACTGTCGAGGAGGCAATCGCATTTTTCTTCGATGCCCACCCAGGCGCAGATGACTACGCGATCTGCGTCATCTGCGTAGAGGCTTCGCCCTGGATGGGGGCCTTTTGGGAGGGGGAAGGTGCCAAGCACCTTGGGCCGTATCGCTATTGATTTGACAACCCGGTGGGACTGGTTACACTGTCAGCACAACAAACGAGAGGTTGAGCATGAACGTTTTCCGAGTTAGTCTGTTCGCAGGTTGGGTGCTCATTGCAGGCTTGCTGCCGCTGGGCATGGTAATCTGGACCAACTGGATGATAGCGCCAAACGAGTGCTGGGCTTATATCATTGACGGCAGGGCGGCGGTCGTGTGGCTGGCTTGGTTCTGGGCCATCCTGCAAGTCGGGGCACGAGGAATCCTCGACTGACTTGACAACCCGCCACGGCGGGTTACACTACAGTCACAACGAACGAGAGGTCGAGCATGAACAGTAGTCGATTTCGGGCAGCCCTAGAAGAACTGCTCACCCAGCCGGGAGGCATTAGCTTAAAGGCATGGGATCACCTGTGCCTTGGCGACGACGGCGAGGGTCCATTGAGCTTGGTCATGGCGGAGTTCCGCCCGGTAGTGCGGATCGATAGGTACGTCGATGAGGCAGGAGAAGAATCGAAGGACCGCCGCGTCTGGCTTGACAAGTAGGCCAGACGAGTTACATTACTGACACAACCGGGGGGAACATGCACATCAACCACCGTCGCCGCAACAAGCAGCAATACCCGTACTCTGACGCGGTCTACAACCGCGTCCAGCAGGACGCCCGCAACAAGCGCCAGCGGCGCATGGGCAAGGTAGCAGCCCGTCTAGGGCTGCAAACATGGGACGAGCGCAACGTCCTAGACCCTGACGTCCCTTTGGTGACCCTTCGGAGGGAGGGAAAATAAAATAGGTTGACAACCTCCCAGGAGAGGTTACATTACTGACACAACAAGGGAGCAATCAAGCTTCCGCAACACGAGAGGACAACATGCCTTACCCACACATCACCTGCCGCGATGGCTTCACCTTGTCTGTCCAAGCTGGCCGCTGGACTTACTGCGAGCCACGGACCGATGAGGGGTCGTGGACCCACGTAGAGGTGGGCTTCCCTTCCGAGAGGGAAGAACTCCTCATGGAGTATGCAGAGTCTCCCGACAGCCCTACGGAGACTGTCTACGGCTACGTGCCGGTTGAGCTTGTGCAACAGGTCATCCTCAAGCATGGGGGGACTGACCAGACTCAAACTGCCTTGACAGATCATCTGCTTGGGTTAGATTGTAGTCACACCAACGACGGAGAAACAAAAATGTTCCCCACCTTCCAAACCACGCTCTTCATCGACCAGCGCTCGCTGGGTACGGCGTTCGACCGTACCAAGGTCACCCGCAACCCTCGCCGTGGGCAGTACCTCCAACTGTCTTGGATTCGTGGCAAGTCCCGATTCATCGGGACAACCCCACACGGGGAGCCACTATTCTACAATCGCCCCGGCGATTGGAAGGGCTTTGCCCAAGCCTGCCGAGCGTTCGACCGCGCTTACAAGCGGGGCTGACTTGACGGGGGGCTCTGCCCCCATTACATTACTGGTACAAACGAGAGGTTGAGCATGGCAATCCTTGGTGACATGTACCGCCGCAACGCGGCACAAGCGCCGCTCGATGAGCGGCCTCTGCTATCTCGCTCGGCGGTCAAGGCCGCCAGTGAGGTGTCCTACGCAAAAGCGTGGGACCGGGCGATTCATTCACCCGGCGTCCGCAAGCAAGCCAGACGGGCATACGCTCGTGCGGCCCGTGCTGCGTCGCGGCGTTACTGTCGCCGCATGGTCGGATAGTTTTTCTTTCCCCCTTGACAGGAGGTCGGGGAAAGACTAAACTGTCAGTACAACCGAGGGGGATGTTCCCCCGCTGCATGAGAGGCGAGCATGTCCGCACTGTTCAACGACGTCCACAACGACGTCGCCACCACCACCACCACCCCCGACGTCAACGACGTCAAGCTCTCGGACCTTATCGCAGGTAAGCGAGACGAGATGCTCGCAGCCTTCCGACGTCACACGTCCTACGACGTGGACGACATGCCCGACACCACGGAGGATGGTACGCCTATCCCCCCGTGGGCGTACACCGACGAGCAGGATTTGAACTTCGACCCTTGGATTGGCTAGGGGTCGGGGGAAGTCAGGAACTATTTTCTTGACTTCCCCAACAATCGTGGTATGTTGTTTGTACAACCGAGGGGCAATCACGCCCCGCTCACTGGAGTTCACATGAACACGCTCGCCACCACCACTACCGTCACTCACAAGGGCCTGCCCGTGCGGCTCATCGCCGACTGGGGCGTGCTTGGGAACGTCGTCTTCAAGGTGGACGCCTTGCGTGCCCAGTGGGAGGTCACTCCCATGAAGCAGAACCATCACCTGTACCGGAGGATGCCGGTATACCGCCCCGGTTGGGGGCGGCGGGTCAACCCTGCACGGGTGTACTGCAAGTATTAGTTTGACACCTACTCCCCAGTGGAGTAGGTTGTTTGTACAACGGCGGGGCAATCACGCTCCGCCCACATGAGAGGTGAGCATGTCGCACGTCTACCACGTCACAAGGCACGAGGGGTATGAGTTGAGCGGCGACCTGGGTCTGTTCGCGGACCTTGGTGGGGCCTTGGTCAAGGTCCATGAGGCTATGGTAGTCGCTGGTGCGCTTGGGGCTGGCGTCGAGGTGGTCGAGGATGCGGAGGGGTTGACCACCTACACGTGTGGGTTGCTTGGTATTGGCTGGACCATCGAGCGACGCCCGGTACGATAAAACAAAACTGTTTGACGTGTACCAGTAATGAGACTACATTACTGGTACAACAACGGAGAGAACATCATGTCGAAGAACACTTCCACCCAATACCGCGCCGAGATTGACCCCCGCTTCCGTCGTGAGTTGTCCCGTAAGGACGGGCGTCCATTGACCATGAGTGAGGCCCGTTCATTGTTTGAACGCCTTATGTTCCGTCCGGGCAAGTGGCTAGCCCTTGCCTCTCACGCCGCTAGCGGCACCCGTCATGGCGGCAAGGGTGGCTACCATGCCGGACTATGCTGCACCGACGATAGCGAAGTGGTCGCAAACAAGCTTCAAAAGGTGATTATCGAGCACGAGGTACGGTCGGGCAAGCGCGTTGGGTTTAGGGTTGAAGTCAAGGCTGGCCCTTGTGGCTTGAAAGCTCGCGTGACTTTTCTTGCCAAGTAAACGCTAGCGTGTTACATGGGGGGGCTCCCCCCCCCTCCCCCCCTAGGGGAGAAAGTAAGTCCCTAGGGCTTGACATCCCCCTGGGGCGGCCTGATACACCCGCGACACCCACAGAAAAATCCCAGATTTCGCCTTTCTAAAAAAACGCCCATATAATTTTTCCAGATTTGAGAACTATTTAATAAGAATGGCTAGGAGGCCCTGGATTATGAAACTAAAGATTATTAAAGAGAATTTTGATCGCGCTATGAGCCAACTTGCAGAAGTAACAGAAACCGCAATTGACGGTCAATTTCTAAAGCAGTTTGGTTTTCAAGCTCCCAAAGAATCAGATAAAAAACAAATATCTGCAAGCGCAGCTGAGATTGCGAGCACTGCAGAGATGGGGCAAAATGATATCCTCTTTAATCAGAACAATGGGAACATTTCAATTGCTGTGCCAATCGGAGATTCTTCAGAGTATGAAGTTTATGTAAGTTACGCTGAAGACATGGAGAGCTTGGCAGTACCATTTTTTTATGATCTTTTGTTTGATAAATTAAAAGAGATGGGAGTTAAAAAAGCAGGAAACTTACCTGCGCCAATGTCAGACACTAATGTAGAAGCTAATGTAGAATATTTGAAAAAAGTGGGCGGTCAAGCTGTCGAAGCTCCCCGCACTTTTTCTGCTGACAAAGGCAAGAATAGCAGATAGAACTTGAGAACTATTTAATATCATGAAACTCATACTTGAAAGATGGAATAAGTACCTAAACGAAAATGCTGTTGACCAAGAGATAAAAATACTTGGTCAGGTACAAGCATCTAACACCCCAACATTCCTTGGAAGAAAAATTGTCGTAGTTCAGACCACCGAGGGTCCGGTTGCTTTTTATCGAAGCTCGGGGACGGGAACTGGTGAGGATAGTGAAGGAATCTTCTTACCCTTTGGTGGAATTTGTATTGCGCCCGGTTGTAACACAGACAGGATGCCAAAGGGCATAGGGCAAGGTGCTTGGTTTATAAAACTTCCAAGCTCACATCCTCAAGCGGAGAAAGAAAAGTTTCCAAAAGAAGGTAGCGAGTTTTATAACATTGGATTAGCTCTATCAAAAATGAATATTGAACCGCAGGGGGTAGACGAATACATCCAATCCAAAGGTGGACCATCACGGAAAGAGTTTTCTGAGATGAAGGAAGATTGGAGGAAAAAATATAGAATAAAGAAAGGATGGCCAGAAAAGGCTATGATCATCAACAATCTGCTTGGCAGGCTTGGTGCCCTTAAGCACAAGGAATGGTCTGGCGGTAAGGGATTGTATGGTTCTTCCGATCCTATATTCGTGGACTGGCAGGACATTTCCGACGTTGGGGCAAAAAACCACAATATCACGCCGGATAAAAGAGAATTGGAAATTTATTCTCTTAAGAAATTGATTGCACTTTATAACAAATATAAAGCAAGCAAAGGTAAATAAATAATCGTCCATGATGAACTAATACAATTTTTAAAAACTATTTAAGGTGTTATAGGAGATCCGCGCTATGAAAAGCATGAAGCTAATTTTAGAGAACTTTAACCAATCAATGCAAAACCTTTTATCTGAAGAGATTGACCCAGAAGAGTTTGCAGATGAATTGGCCAACCCAGGAGGCATGGCCAAGGGCCTCAAAAATGACAAAAATCTAAGAATGTATTATGATGCAGTTATGGGATACATGCAGAAGAAAGGTATACAGGGCGATCCAAATATTGAAGCGCTAAACAACCACCCATCTTTAAAAACAGGCGAATGGGTTATCCCTAACATCGAAAACCTCAACCGAGATTACGAAAATGAACTACGAAAATATATAACATTTTATTAAACTGACATAAAAACCCAACCCTTGACCAACGACCCTCGTCCTGTTATCCTAGCAGCATGGGGGTTTTCCATATGTACTTTGGACCAGAAGAAGAAACTATTATAAGACAATATATTGAAACAAGAGACGAGAGCCTCTACAGGGCGTCTGTGAGGCCACTTCTCCGAAACATCGCCTATGGGGTTAGGAGAGGCAAGAAGTATCGCCCTAGGGCCTATTTTGAGGCTCCTGGGGTTATCCATGCCTGTGAGGCCCTTATGTGGGAGAAGCTTCTAACGAACTTTGACCCCGATAGAGGCCATAAGGCTTATTCCTACCTTACAAGGATAGCCCATAACTTCTTCTTTCATGTAGCAAAGGTCCGAAGAAAGGAAAAATCCACCCTCTACTACGCTGGACTACAAATAGGAAGACTCTGGGATGAAAGCCATGATTCCATCCAAGATCGTGAAACCTCTCTTATCGAAGCAGAAAGAACTTCTGTGAGAAATGGGACAATGAGAGAGTTTGTAAAAGATTACCTCCATGCCACACCTGCCCAAGAAGAAAAAATCTTTGACGAAATAGAGGCCCTTCCCCGTGCCCACAAGAAAGGGGTTAACGGAATCATCTACGATGTTCTGGAAATGGATAAGTTTGTTATCCGAAAGAAAGGCCCTGTTAGGGTAAAAAGAGGAAAAAGAGAGAACATTCACGAATCAATGATGAAAAATCTAGCTCGATGTAAGCGATCATTCCGTAAACACAAAATAATTCCTCTAAAGAGATCCGGCGAGCTATAAAAAACGAAAAATTTAAACTAGTTATTAGCAAAAGCTGGGAGATAAACAATATGAAAATGAGTCTCATTATGGAGAGTTGGCGTGGCTTCATTCGGGAAAATGAAGAAAGAGAATCTCCATTCGAATCTGAATATGCAGGAAAAATTGATGGACTAATCGGTATAGTCGATAGAACAATTCTGCGTTTGAAAGAGCTTAATGAATCTCTTGAGACATTTTATAGTTTTGAGGATTCTGAAGAATTTGGTACAAGTAAAAATTATTTAAATAAATTTTTAGGAATTCCCTCCGAAGACCCAAATAAGAGTGCAGATCATCCTCTATACCAAAATGAAAAGTACAGAACCACTATCCAGAGGATTAACTCAAGAATAGAAAGATATGACCAAGGAATTGAAAGGCTTTTCGATTATCTTGGTGTTGGGTCAACTGAGAATCTACGTCCTCGTGAAATTGAAAAAATACGTAAGTCATTAGAAAATCAAACACAAAGAGCTTTCAGGGGTATCGACCTACGGCCTGCGTATGCAAAAGAATCGGATCAAGAAAAAGTCCGACGTGTTAAAGACCCCGAGACCAGAGAAATTCACTATTATACGCATAAGCCACAAAGCCCCTCATCTTGGGATCGATCTAGAATGCGATTATATAATCCAGATTACTGGGGTTACTACTCTGTATCCAAACGCCCAACCAGAGCGGACATCAAGAAAGCGACGTCGCAGCCATATAGGCGTATGAGAAAGCAATATGAAAATTCAAAATTTTACTTCTGGGCTCGCAATACTATACTACGCAGTGGGATTGGATTACGTCAGCGTACCAAAATGATTCTAAAAGCGATTTCTCTTCTTGAGAGCCTCTTGCAGATTCTTAAAGACTACATCCGTTCACACAATCTATTTGCAGACTGGGTGAGCCAACAAGGTCAACAAGGGGAAGAAGCTATTCGAAACATTGCTTATAAATTTCCTATCGATATTGCACCAAAGCTTGATTGCCAAGAAAAAATTAATTATTTTGAAGAAATAATTAAATCTTACCTTAACAATCCAAAGGTTGTTGGGCGGCCTGAAGATATGCTTGAAGAAGAAACTTACTACAAGCGACCAGCTTCGCTGAGTTCCCCTTATCTATCGTGCCTTGACAAAATTTCTATCGATAAGAGAGCCCAAAAGAAGACAGATAAAGTTATGTCCCAATTTGACACTGGAGACCAGGCGGAAAAAGATAAAGCAGCACAAGCTCAACAACGAACAGGCACCGAGATGTCTCAATTTTACGATGATGAGGACGCAGGTATTTAATCATGGAAGCTACATCAATTATAGACGGACTAGCACAATATGGCCCTCTTGGCCTTTGGACGGCTTCTCTGCTGTGGATGAATTGGCAGCAGAGGCAAGATGCCAAAGAAGAAGAAAGACGTCTAGAAGAGGCCATTAAGCACAATCAGGAGCATGTTGTGGAATCGCTCCGAGAACAAAAGCATCTTCTAGAGAAAGTTCTAGAAGAGGTAAAAGAAATCGGAGAGAAAGGGTGAAACTAATACTTGAAAGTTGGCGTCAATATCTCAAAGAAGATGACAATCCTAAGAATCTTAAGATTGCAATAATAAAAGGCAATCCCAAAAAGCCTACGGCTGTAGTAATAAAAGGCAATCCAGAATATATTTCGGGTCATGATGATTTCTATGAGGAAATAAAAGACTTCTTAGAAGAGCAGGGGTATAAAGTTTCTTTTGATAAAGGCGCTCCCTATACTGTGCCTCCAAAGGCAGATTTATGGATTGGCCATAGTCGAGGCAGTGATAGACTGGAAGGCGCTGTACCTGAATATGCAAAAGCGGTATTAGCCATTGGCGTACCAGAGCCAGACAAGCAACCTTTTCCAGCGATTAATCACCCTGATGATGATCCTAAAATGGGCAAGGAACCCGATGATGCTCACTTTATATTCACCAAAAAAATGAAAAATAAAATCAAGGAGATATCCGATGAAATTAATACTTGAAAGATGGCGTAAGTATCTGGTAGAGTCGGAAGACCCAGAAATAAGCGACCGAGATGTTTTTGACTCAATTGGCCATCTCAACAACGAAGAAGACGAAGAGGATAAGTATTCTAAAGAAGACTTTGAAATCAAATATTACGGAAAGCTCAAAGTAGACGATGTCGTCAAAATGTTGGACGAACCTACTGATTGGCTTACATTAGACCCTGAAGAGGCAAAAGAATATGAAGACCCCTCAGAGTATCTCTTGGATAAAGAAGACTTTGACCGAGGTGAGTTTGAAAATAAAATGGATTTTGTTGATCGATCTATGAATTGGATCGAATCAGGAGATTTGCCTCCAATCTACATAATTCAAAACAGTAAGCTTGAAAATATTCTTGGCGATGGCCGTGGCAGACTTAACGTGGCTCGCGGCTTTAACCTTGAAGTGCCCGTCTTTTACATGCAACTCGTAAGGCATCAAACGGAGGAACCTACTATTTATAGTAGTTGAACAAGGAGGGAATAATAATGGCAAACTCTGGCTTTGATCAAGAAAAGATTTGGAAAGTTTTTACTCTTGTTTTAGGTGTCGTTATTGTCCCTCTGGCGGGTTGGGTTTGGAACACAAACGTAACAGTGGCACAAATCCAAAACGACCTCACAGATGCTGAGGAAATCATCTCTGTCTTAAGTAAGAAAGTAGAAGAATCTGACGCCAACGCAAAGGCGATCATCTCTATGGAAAAAGACATCGAGTATATGAAAGAGACCCTAGACCGTATCGAAAGGCTCGTAGCACAATGAGGAACATTCTGCTGTTCTTTATGGTCCTGACGGCCTCTAACAAGTCCCTAGAAGAGCTTCCACAGCACATGGAGGACCCAGAGCCCTCTGAAGAGGTAGAACACTGGAGAGAGGGCATTGAGGATCTTGTAAGCGATGCAAAAGGTTTAGAGTTTTACCTGACAGACAAGATAAAATCAGAGAAACATACATGTGACGTCAGGTCATGTGCGATCAAAGCTTGGGAACAACCAGAATTAGATAAATACAAAAAAGAACCTAAGTCCTATTTACCTAATGATTGTAAGGAAACCCAAGAATGAGAATAAGAATTGTTCCCTCCGACCAAGAAACCTTGGAAGAGAAGAAAAAGAAACGTAAGTCTAAAAAGAAAGGCAAAGACGACCGCTGCACTCGCATAGCTAAGCGCAAATATGATGTATGGCCTTCAGCATACGCTTCAGGTGCCGTAGTAAAGTGTAGACAGGGCAAAATTTGGAAGGGTATCAGCGAGGGTAAGGAAGAAGAGGCCCTAGATAGAGCCGAAGACGAGGTTTTAGATACCTTAGAGGACGAAGGAGGGGCTGCTGGTCTGGAGCCCTTAGAGGATGCCCTTAGTGATAACGAAGATCTGCCAGATGACTTCGATATTGAAGAATTTTTAGCAGATCTCCCAGATGTTGAGGAACACGACGACGGCGATTATATCGAAATGGGTGGCCTAGACGAAGCTAAAAAAAAAAGAAAAAAAGCAGGTACCGAGTCATCAAAAGAAAGTAGCCTCCATGATTGGTTCAAGAGGCGTGGCGCTAAAGGTAAAAAAGGTGGCTGGGTAGATTGTAATGCTCCTGATGGCAAAGGCGGCTATAAGCCGTGTGGTAGGCAAAAGGGAGAAAAGCGTAAAAAGTATCCTGCCTGTAGACCGACCCCTGGTGCTTGTAAAGAGCGTGGAAAAGGCAAATCTTGGGGCAAGAAAGCCAAGAAAAGAAAGAAAATGAAGGAATCTGCCCAAGAATACGTCTACGGGGTGAAAAATCCGGGTCGCGTTGGTAATATTTATACCATAAAGGTGGTAAAAAAATGATTATTCGCATTGTAAAGGCTGTAAAAGGCATGATTTGCCCAAAAGCCACTCAAGATGTAGCTCTTAACACGAAAAATCGTAATGCCACAAGGGAAAACCACATGTATGGCCCTCTAAATGTGGAAGAACCCGGTGATTATTGGGAAAAACTGGCTGATAAATGGGATACAACCGAAAAAGCTGCAAAAAAGAGCACTTGTGGTGTCTGTGTAGCCTTTGATATCTCCGAACGTATGGATGATTGTATGCCTGGGCCTGTTTCTGACGACAGTGGGCGTCTTGGTTACTGCTGGATGCATCATTTTAAATGCCACTCAGCACGTTCTTGCGATACATGGGCCACTGGTGGTCCGATTAAAGAAGATAAGGTGTCTTACGAATGGCAAAGAAAGGGCGAAAAATAATTATTAGGGTTGTCCACCCTAAAATGAAGAAATATCTTGACTCTCACTCCTATATGGAGCCTGGCGGACTTCAAGAAAATAAAACACATGACATTTCAGCTGTTTTGGAGAAATATGGTCCCCCAATCCCGCTTCGCGATGAAAAAGGGTACCCTCTTATGGTGTACCAAGGTAATGATTCGGATAGTATTCATGATACAACTAAGGGACAAGAAGCGGGAATCTATCTAACACCACGCCGAGGATATGCCGCAAACTACGGTAGGAACGTTCATGAGACCTATGTGGCTTTAACCAACCCTCTGGAAGTCGAAAATAAAGGAGAGATCAGTCCAAAAAACCTGAATCATGAAGATATACAAAAATTGGTTAGCCAAGGCTATGACGGGATTATTGTAAAAAATCATGGTGCGCCTAATGCCAAAGCATCAGAGATTGTGTTATTTAGCCCAGATTCGCTGATTCGTTCGGTCAGTGATTGGATGAATGCTAGAGACGACCGAGAAGACTGGGAGACTGAACAACCCTTTTCCATGATGGAGCCCGATGGACTCCAAGAAGAATGGTCTAAATCAGAACGAGACAAAAGAAAATCAAAATGCGCCAATCCCAAGGGCTTTACTATGAAGCAATTTTGTAAAAATCAAAGAACGAGGTCTAAAAAGGGCCAAAAGACTAATTAATTTAGTATTAGAGGGCTAAAATGATCATAACAGAACAAAATTTAAGAGTAATCATCTTAGATGAGCTACGCAAGACCTTATTTAAGGAAGGATTACGCCATCACTACGTTAATCGTATCCCTGTGCATGAATCTATCTACCGTGTTGGTTCTCCCTGCTATTTTAATGTAATTAAGCAAGCAAGAGACTTCTACAAGAAGGGTCTCTATGAAGTTGTCAACGAAGAGGAGAGACATATCCTAGAGAATACCAGCCTTGGTGAGTGGGTGATGTTTGAGGGTGAAGAAGTTCCACTTGATTTCCCAATGTATGCTGAGAATCTTGAAGAAGCAAAGAAAAACAAAAAGAAAAAGAAAGATCCTCCAATTGGTAAGCCATCAAGGAACACAGGTTCTGGAAAGAAGTACAAAGTGTTTGTGCGCAACCCAAAAACAGGCAAAATCAAGAAGATTACCTATGGCGATGCAAAAGGCGGTCTAAAAGGCGGCTGGAACAGTGCAGAAGCTCGTAAGTCATTCGCCGCACGTCATAAGTGTGCCCAAAAGAAAGATCGCACCAAGTCCGGTTATTGGGCTTGTAGAGCACATAAGGACTTTGGTCCTGGGATTGGGAGATTCTGGTAATGTCTAGTGAATTTAAGTATACTTCTGGTCTCCACAATGTGGGCTCCTATCAAGTTAGCGGAATACCATTCGCCTCTGGGGGTATTGAAGCACCGGCTTTGAGCGGGACTCCCATAAAGGTTCAATTTCCCTATGTCACTAGGTGGATAAAGATTATTCCAGTAACTGGTAGTTCGGCTACCCATGTAAGGGTTGGTTTTTCTGCAAACGGAGTAAAGAATGGAAATTATTTTCGTTATGTTGTAGGTAATAATCTCAACCATGAATCAGCGCCATCGGCGCCACTTGAATTGAAGGTTACGGAGCTTTACTTTATTGGAGATAACTCTGCAACAGTAAGTTTCGATCTTGTAGCTGGCCTCACTACAATTCCTGTAGCCAGAATCAACAACATCTCACCCTCTGGTTCTAACTGGTCTGGCTCTTCTGGTGTTGGTTAGTGGACTTCCCATTTTCTGAAAAGAAGGTCGGGAAAAAGTTATTTCTCAGAGAATTTAGAGAAGACGTAGACTCTGAGGAACTGATCTGGCATCAGGACAGAGAAGATAGAATCATTAAGGTTATTGAGGCTAACGGGTGGAAGTTACAAATGGATAACCAACTTCCTGTTTTGTTAGAAAAGGGCTCCACATATAGCATACCTGCATACGTTTATCACCGCGTCATAAAGGGTTCTGGGAAATTGCTTGTAGAAATAGAAAAACAATGATTGCCTGCAACCATATGTGTCTTGCGCAATATCACTTGAGTGACTAATTACGCTCCAAAAGGAGATAGTAATTATGAAATTTTTAACAACAAGCAGAGGCGTAACTTCCGTAGAGTACGGCTTAATAGCAGGTATGGTTGGATTTGTATTTTTCTTAGCTTTCGCAGGAGTTGTAGGGCATTTCTCAGTAGTTTTCGAAACTTTACTTCTTTCTTTAGTGTAAAATAACTATTTAATGTATAAAACGGAGATTATACATTATGAGTGGGTTTAGTTCGTTCAAAGAAAGCAAACTTATATTTGAAGGATGGAGATTTTTCTTATCAGAGGGCGAAGAAAGTTATTTTCCTTGGCTCGGTGGTCTGAAGGCTCTAGGTAACCCAGATAGGTCAGACGTTGAAGAGGCTTTTCCGAATTGGAAAAGAATGGGATGCGGAGCTTACCGTTGTGTCTATCAACCAGAGGGCGAAAAAGACTACGTTATCAAAGTAGTTAGAAAAGGAGCAAAAACAGAGGAAGAGGAAGAGGATGGATATGATCCCATAGGATTCCTAACAGCTCAGAACAAGGTTGAGTTTGATGTTTCAAAGGAGTTTCCCCTTATCTTCCCAAAGATTTATGCTCACCATCCTGATTTTAATTGGATTGTTATTGATAAAGTTGAAGTTATTATCAACAGTTCCATTCCCCTAATGGAATCCCTAAAAGTCAGCTTTCCAGAAATCATTAATGATATATTTGAAATGTATTCTTTTCCAGAAACTGTTCTATCTTACGACAATGCCCTTGAGCTTATATTAATGGCTGCAACTACTGGAACTGAAGATGAAAGTTACATACCGTTAAGTGGTCGATTAAGAAAGATTTATCAAGAAGGAACTGCAGAAAAAATATTTGACCTTGGACTTAAAAAGTCAGAGACGTTTAGAGAGCTACACAAAGCTATTAATAAATACAATATTCAAATAAGCGATCTTAGGGGAGGGAACATCGGAAGAACTTCAGATGGTAGGCTTGTGATTATTGATGCTTCAGTGTGGGAATCAGTCTAATTATAGAAGTAAAAATAGTTAACTCTTAAAATAAAGTCTATTTACTGTCAGAGGGATTTATAGTGAGTAAGTTTTCATCCTATCCAGAGCAACAGTTAATTTTTGAGAACTGGCGCTCTCACAATGACAATATCGAGCCCTTACTTGATGGAGTTACGCCAGAGCAAGACAAACTTATCCGAGAAAGCATATATGACTATCTGCCTGGTTTTGGTTCTGTTAAAGATAATGATGCATTTTATTATTTAGATTGGTTTCTTATGGTTGCTGGTCTTGTTCCTGCATGGGGTATATTGGCCGATGTAACCTCTGCCTTGTTAAATTACTTGAGAGGAAACCTATTTTTTGCGGGGCTGGATTTAATAGCTGCCATCCCCGCTATTGGCTATGGTGGCTTTGCTGCGAAAGCAATTGCTAAAACAAAAGGTAAAAAAGAAGCAGCAAAGTATCTCGCAGCGTTCTTTAAGAAGCAACTTGGTGAAGGCTGGGTTTCCATCCTTAAACGGAGGATACAAGGAATAACGAAAGAATCCAGAGAAATTTCTCAAGAGATAGCTGGGCGGTACTTTAAGGATAAAGAAAAGGCAGCAGATGTTATCGATGTCTTCCACGAAAACTTAAATAAAATTGATGGAGCAGTTAACAAATTCTTTCAATTACCTGTATTCGTTGGACTGGTCACAGGTGTGATCCCCACAGACATGGATCTAAGCAAAGAGCTTGGGGAAGCAGGTTTAAAAGGCAAGGTTATATTTAAGAAGGGAGAGGGGACTATAACACAGTATGATGGTGGCATATACATAATAAAAGCTCCAGGATTCCAAAAGTCAGTAACTAAACAAGAAGCAGACGTTTTCATACAGGCGCTCAAACAAGAGGGATAAAACAAAAATGTTTATTTTAGAAAAAGAAATATTAAGGCTGATTGAAGAAGAAGCAGACAATGTTCTCAAGGAAGCATTGTCGCCAAAAGCAATTGCTTCAATTCAGAGCATATTTAAAGGAGCAGGCAAAACAGAAGATGAAATTACAAGATTAACGAGTGTATTATCGACGCCTGGTTTAAGAAATATGGATGCTGAAGACCTGACAAGTCTTATTAAGGGATTCGATATCTCCCCTGGCGCTGCTGAGTCTATAGTAAAAAAAGTAAAGGGAGTCGATGCACCTAAGCCTGGAACTGCTTTGGTTCCCACTGGAAAACAGCTACCAGCTAGGGTTCCACCTACATCGACCAGCCCTGGAACTGCTTTGGTTCCCACTGGAAAACAGCTACCAGCTAGGGTTCCACCTACATCGACCAGCCCTGCTCGTAGCCGGAACGTTCAGTTCTTTGAGCCCAAAGAACTCGCCGTCAGAAAAGTGATAGACCTGGGAGATGGGGAGTTGATTTTGCCCGGTGAGGCAATTAGGAGAGTTACTGACGTAGATTTAAAGCCAGAGCAAACACAACAAGTATTAGCTATAGTTAAGAGAAGCGATAACTTACCAGCCGTTACAGTAGCAGATGATTTAGCTAATGCTATTGATTTTCCAGGATTTGATAAAAAAGTGGCTCTAGCTGCTCTCACTGCTCTAGGGGTTGTCGCAGGTGGCTCAATCGCTTTGAGCAATTTTGGTAAGCCAGCAGCTGGTGGAGCCGGTGGCGAACAGCCCACTTCTGCCGCAGGCACTTCTGCCGCAGGCACTTCTGCCGCAGGCACTTCTGCCGCAGGTACTTCTGCTGCAGGCACTTCTGCCGCAGGTACTGCTGCTGCAGGTACCGCTGCTGCAGGTACCGCTGCTGCAGGTACCGCTGGTAGTACCGGAGACGCAGGTTGGAATAAGTATCTAAGGGGTAGTAAATATGTCACCCCAGATCAGGCAAAACAAGTTTATGATGCTTGGATAGCTTTTGTAGACTCCCAAGGTCTGAAAGAGCAAGCAGGAAGCCTTGATAAAAGCTTTGCAAGCTTTAAATCTTGGTGGCAAACGAACAAGACCAAGGGCAATCTCGGTCGGTTTGGCTCAGCGGCTGAAACTATTGCATACCTTAAAGCACAAACTAAACGGCCTAAGTCTACTGTCGATAGAGGAGCGGAAGCTGCGCCTGCTGCGCCTGCTCAGGCCCAAACAAGACCTGCGGCGACTTCCGCAAGCCCAACTCAAAGCGTATTGGATAAGCAAACAGCCGCATATTCTGCAAAATTACAGGATATAATTAATAAATATGAGGGTATGGATCCAGAGCAAGCCATTAGAAAGTCCGAGTTGTTCAAAGTCCACCCAGAACTCCAAAAAGATTTCAAACTTGGTTCTGGTGGAGCACGACCAACTGTTACTAGTGGAGAAGTGGTGGCAGCAGCAAAAAATGCCATGGCTAAACTAAAGGCTTCAATAGAAAAAGCACAGAAGCAAGCAGGCAAGTCTGCTGCTCGGGCCTCTAAAAGACAGGGGCGGATTGCAGGAGTGCAGAGTGAGTCCACCATCAACGAATCTGTCTACAATCGCTGGCAAAAAATTATAAAGGGATAAAAAATGAATAAATTTAGTTCTTTCAAAAAAGACCAAATACTATTTGAGAACTGGAGGAGGCACGTTAACGAAGCCGCTGAAGCTATGACTGGCGAAGAAGAGAAAGCTTTCGTCGCTGTTCAGAACCTAGATGCTGATGGCGAAAAAAAAGTGAAAGATGCTCTCAATCCGCTCACAGAGGATGGTCACACTGACGTGGCTTCTGCGATGAGAAAGATGAAGGTTGCTTGCGAGAACGCTGAGCAACTTCTAGAAGCCCTCTCCCAGATGCCGCAAGAGGGAGACCTACCTTCATGGTGGATGAGTAAGGCAACGCTTGCTGCGAACTATCTGAGCAAAATGAGAGACTATCTTGTATACCCTTCTAACCAGCAGATACAGCTTCCAATGAAAGAAAAGAAGGATCCTGTCTCAAAAGAGATTAGCAAGCTTATAGAAAAGGGCACACCCCGAGACCAAGCTGTCGCAATTGCTCTTTCTATGGAAAAAAGAGGCGATATAAAAAAATAAAGATATATCTGCCTCAACCTTCATGAGTAAAATGTGAACCTGGGCTTATCGACAAAAGTAATGTCTATAAGCGAATAAACTAATCTGCATAAATGTGATTTCTAGGACTATTTAATATGTATTTATATCTGTAAGGGTGCAAAACATGAAAAAATTATCTAAGGAACTGGTCAAGAGGCTGATTAGAGAAGAAATGAAAGCTCAAGAGCCAGTTGGTTATGTTTCTGTCAGGGGAGACGATAAGGGCCTGCTTACGCAAGATGACATTGACGCTATAGTAAAAAAGGACCCAACCTTAGATAAAGAAGAGGATATCAAAATTAATCCTATAGATGAAAGTTCTGGGCCTCTTACGTTTGAGGCTATCGATAGAATTATACGTCAAGAAGTTAAATCACATTTTGGGGCTTAGTAATGAATAAAAATGAGTTGGAATCCTATCTGCGTAGTCGTATTTTACTTGAAATAAATATCAATGAGCTAAAACAAGAGTTAAACGAAGAGCAAATGGGTTCTCTTGTTCACCACTTAGCTCAGAAGAGTGAGCTACTAAACGAGGGGTTCTTTTCTTCTGTCGCTTCTATGCTTGGGTTTAACAGACCCGGTGAAGTAAAACGATTCTTAGCTGGTCGTACTGTATCTTACCTAGGTGTCCCAAAAGGGCACCCTTTATACAACCCCCTAACCAATTTTATCAACAGGCTATCTGTCAGAGAGATTACAGGTCTGTATAATGGTAACCCAAGAATAAGAAAGAAGCTAGTAAAAGTTTTAACTAATGCAACAGTAGCTGCTTTTAGAAGAGAAATGCCTTCGATTATGGGTCTTACCGGTGGATCTCTTGGAGATCCGATTACAGATGCAATGACAGATGCAGTAAGCAAAAGAGAGTTTAAATTATCAGTTCAAAGATCCCTAGAAGAAGCCCTAATAGATCTCCCAGACTCTAGCGCTGCTGATATTGAAGAAATGAGACGTGAATATGATGAAAGAATATCTAGAATCGAAAGAGGCATAGAAGACATCAGTAGTTCACTTGGAGGCAGGACCAACACAGATCCAAGAGACGCAGATACAGATGATGATGGTGCATCAGATGGGGTAGAGCGAGAAATTGGCACTAACCCAAGAAGAAGAGATACAGATGGTGATGGACTCAGTGATGGAGAGGAGATTGGAGATACCTCAACCGGCACAACTGATCCAAATGTAGAATTTAAAGTTCCAAAAGAATTAAACATTTCCAAAGAAGAAGCAGAAAGAATTGTAGCAAGTGGTAAGGGTCTAGAAACAATTAAAGACCTAACCCAAAAGGCACAAGAATATAGCGAAAAGGCTCAAAAAGCAGAAGAGGAAGGAAGCGCAACTGACGTAGATGCGGCTGCTATTAACGCTCAAGCTGCTTCTGATAGCGTTAGCGAAATTGTGAATGCTTCTGGTGATAGTAGCAGTAATGAAGAAGTTGAAAATCTGGATGAGGCAGCTGAGGCAGCTGAGGCAGCTCGGGTTGCAAGAGTATCAGCCCTAAGAACCCCAATCGGCAACTTTGTAAAAGAAACTTTAAAGATTAAGTCACCAGCTAGTAAACTAAACTATAAGATTTCTGATGAACAACTTGAAGAAATACACAATGCTCTCACTAAAGCAACTTCCGACCAAGAGCGATTTGAGGCGATTAAACCAATGTTGCGCCCGAAAGCAGTCAAAGAATTCGAAAAGCTTAACCTGAGTGGAGAGCCTAGCGTAAGCACGACGGTTAAGCCGTCAGCTGTTGTGACGCCAACGCCACCAAGCACAGACCCAACAGTCGAGCCATCAGACACCGAGGTCCCTCAAGGCACAGACCCTACTCCAATTAAAAATATCGTCTCAAATGAAGATCCGACACCTGCTGTAGCTGCTTCAGATGAAGTTCCAGAACCTATTAAGAGAACTGTTCCAACGCCTACTGTGGTTCCTGCAGACGAAGAGCCAATAAAGACTAGAACCCCACTCAGCCCCAGGCTTCGTAGGGTAAGAGAAGATGTTTTTCGGACTGTTACCCAAGCAGGTCGTGATGGCATAACAATAGAAGATATTATAGAACAAACTGGGGCAGAGCAAGCAGATATTGAGACAATTCTAGACTCCGCCGAGAACATAATAAAGTTTAAAGAAGGCGAAAAAGGCGAAGAAATTGAAAAGTATAAAACCAAGATCCAATCAAGAGGCTCTACTGTAAGTCAAGATGTGGGCCAAACTTCCGCTGATGCTGCTGGAACGGTAACCGCTAGAGATCTTGAAAAGAAAGTCCTAGGTGCATTAAAGAAAGCTGGCTCTGCTGGGGCCAGTGTAAGTCAGATTAGTCGAGTTACGGGTGTAAATGCTGCTGTTGTCTTGTCTGTACTAGAGCAACCAGAGTTGGAAATAGAGAAAGATGGTAACAAATATAAACTTAAGGACCTCCCCCCTGAGGTAGAGGAGCCAGAAGTAACAGAAGAGCCAGAGAGTGGTGAAGAAGAACAAGCCGAATATACTGGTGCTTTGAAAGAAATAATTGATGGAACATTACCCTATAAAGACTTTATAGAAAAGTTTTATACTGTTACATTGATCAAGCAAGGTAAGAACAAAGGCAAAGTAAGGAGTATAGATTTTAACGAGGATGCTTTTGAAGAAGAGGTATTTAGCCTAGACCCTACTGAATGGGAACCACTTCAGACTTATGTTGACACGCTTTACGGACTGGAAAAATATTTTGCCTCAATTGGTCTTCGCGATACCGCCTACAGATCAGCTGATAAATCCCCAGGTGCGAAAGACGACGAAACTACCAAATTAAATTTGGTTACTAAAATTGAAAAATTACTAAGAGACTCTTCTAAAAAATTGAAGGAGCTTAACGAATCTCAAGAAAAGTCGCCAATTGTAGCAGCCACTATAGACGCAGAAAAGGGCTTCATAAAGTTATTCACTAAAGATAATAAAATTATATTGATAGAGGACCTTGATCTTTCAGGGGTTCAAGAGCCCAGCTTTGCATCACTTGGTGAAGGGCATCCCATGAGCTTTACATCGTCACCTTCAGCAGAGATTAATTTAGGCGATCAGAAATATTCACTAGAAAATTCATTTGTTACAGGGAACACATGGGATGATAAGAAAAAGAAGAAAGTTAAAGATAAAAGCGTTGTAGGTGGACTGCCATCAGAGTTGCAAAAAGAGGTTTTAGAGTATCTATCTACCTTGCCCATTCCAGAAGTAACCAAATCTGTTCTTGACCTCTCTGGCGAAGACGCTGACTTTGAAACGTTTATATTTGATGTTAAGAAGCCTCAGCCAGAGGCTTCTCCCGAAGAGGAGCAGGCCATAGATGTGTCAGACGACTCTGAAGAGGTGCGCGCAGAACCAGGTGATCCAGATTCTGAAACCGGCAAAAAGCCTGGTGCTGAGTCGGAAAAGGATGAAGAGTATATCGATGAGGTGTTTGAAGTAGAACAATATATTAGAGACTATGATACAAATATGGGACTCAGTGACGCAGCCAATAAAGCAAAGAACTATGACAGTATTCTAGAAACTGCAAGGGCTAAATTGGAAGAACTGCAAGACAAATATAGAGGAACAATCTCTAAAAAATATGTTGAAGGAGATCCAAAGTATATCCAACCAAATCAAGTAAGAAATGTCGGTCTTTCTATAAAATCATATGAAAACCAGATTGAAGATTTAGAGCAAGATAAAGATATCATCTTACAAAAGGGCAAAGAAGCAGAGGATATGCTAGATTCTCTACGGGAACTACAAAAAGAATTCGAAAAATCACAAAGTACCAATAGCCCTATGACTCTGAAGGATATTAAGAAAGAGATTGTTAGACTAAGTAGAAAAGGTAAAACGGTAAGCCCTGTTCGTAAAAGAACCCAAAGATATGTAGACGATACTGACGAAGAAGAGGAGGAAATTACTCCTTTGACCGGAGATCCCGATTTCGGAGGCTCAGACAGGTTTGAAGATCCAGAGGAAGGCCCAGAAGAAGAAAACGAAGATGAAGATGCTACCCTCACTAGAGATCAAATTATTGCCTATATTGATAAGAGGGCAGATGAGGAACAAGCCAGTGATGCCCAAAGGAAAGAAGCTAAAGAGGAATTAGGAGGCTTGACTGTCAATAAGTTCCAAGTAGAAGAAGAGTTGAAAGCTATATTCGGACTTGATGACGATGAAGAGGACGTGCTGGGCCAGGAACCAGAAGCATCAGAGTCGGATGATACTCCAGCCTCAGAAGAAGACCCAACACAAGCAACAGTACCAGCAAAACCAGAAGCAAAGCCAAAGAGAAGAAGAAGAAAAAAGTTAAGTAAAGAAGAAGCTCAAGGCTTGATTACTCAAACGAAGAAAGCTTTATTAGAGAAATATAAAGAGAATGATCAAACTTTTATAGACATGATTGCAACAGAATTCGAAGCCGAGCTAGGCGTTGAGCGATCTGGAGCTTACAACAATCAAGGTAAGATAAAAGGAAGAAGAGATAAGAGCGCATTTACCCAAGAAGAACTAGAACAAATATTAAACAATGCTGAAAAAGAAGCCGTAGAAAAAGCATTTGCAACCGAAGAAGAGAGCGAGCAAAAAAATGTTTATGGTGGAGCCATTGAATCAATTGATTTGGTTTCTGAGGATGGAGAGATATATCTAAGAACAACTCCAAGTAGAGAAGGTAAAACTACTAAATTTCCTATTGACCAAGAAGGTAAAATTGCAACTGTAGCTAGAAAAGCATTAGAAATGGGTAAAGAAGACTCAGAATCAGATTTACTTAAGGCCCTAAATATATTTAGTGAGCAGGGTGGCCTCAAGAATGCTGTTATAGATGCCATAAAAGCAGAGTATGACAGACAATCAGCAGAAGGAACTTTACCAACAGAGAGTAGGAAAATTGTAAACTTGTCTAGCTTTGCTGTCACTGACGTGAGCGGACTATTTCCAAAAGAGCTTAATATCACCCCAGAACAGAGGCAAGAGTATGAAAATTTAAAGACTGATTACCGCGAATTTGCTGGGCAGCCAAAGAGACGGAAAGGTATTTTACAGCGACTTTTAGCAATGAGTGGTAAAACCAACTATGAAGATGCTATTGCATATCTAGAGCCCATCTATGGGCAACCAGCAGTTAACGAAGAACGAGATATTAATCTTGAAGAAATCTTTAGCATCTCCGAAGATGAATTAAGGAGACTCCTCGCATGAGCAAGGATTTAGATAAATTAGTTGAAGATGTCCTGCAAGAGTATTTTGCTCTTACGGGACCTTCCTTGCCCACTGCTGGCAGTGTATCGTTCCAAGACGTTGGACCTTTTTCACAGTATGTTGGATCTTCTATAGCTACCTTAGACCGCATCCTCGATATTGTCAACTCTGACGTTGCGGAGATCGATAAACTAGACGCTCAGGAGTTTCTATATAAGTCTGTCCCCAGGCTCCTTGCGAAGATTGATACAATATGCGATGCGATGGAAAGAAAAACGGGATATAAAAAACTATCAAAAGAAAAAGCTTCGCCCCTTAGCCCTCCCCATAAACGAAGCTCCAAAAAGCTTAAGATAAAGTAATATGGAAACAACAGATTCATTTGGTGGAGGAGAGCAAAGCCAAATTGAGTGTGGTGATATTGTAACTTGGAAGAGGCTTGGAGAGAAGAGAAACATTGGAATGGTTTACGACATCTATGTGGTTCAGATGGGAGGGCGTAGTGTCAAGAAAGCTAGTGTAGCTTCTTTCCAAGACACTTTGCACTATGAGCTACTACTTCTAGAACTCAAAATAGTTACAAAAGGAAATTAATATGGACTATTTATAGTACCGAGGTAACAAAGCATGAAATTTAATGTTGTTAATCGCTGCCGAGAAGACCTTTCATCTATGCACGGACTCCTAAAGAGTTTTCTACCGTTTGCTAGAAAAAGAATGGGCTTCAACAAACCTCCAACAATCCATTTCCAATCTGATGAAGGAAATGCTTCTAAACTCCTAGGCAAGACAGCACACTACGACCCCACCACGATGAACATCACCGTCTACGTCACAGGAAGGCACCCCAAAGACGTTCTAAGGTCCCTCTCGCACGAGTTGGTGCATCATGGGCAAAACTGTAGGGGCGAGTTCTCAAAGCTCCCTGACACGGCCCCTGGGTACGCTCAGAACGATTCTCATTTGAGGGGGATGGAAGAGGAAGCATACAAGGTTGGCAACCTCTGCTTTAGGGATTGGGAGGATGGCGTAAAGTCGGGCTCCATACCCGTGCAAGTTAAGTTACGAGAAGCAAAAGAAATACTAAATGAAGTTGAAGAACCAACTCTCACTCCAGGCATGGGCACTGAAGACTCTCCTCATTATGGGGTTGCAAGATTACAGGCTATGTTACACCTCACTAGAGACTTTCCGAAATCAAATATTAACGGTATATATGATGAAGCTACAGAAGAAGCTATAAAAAAAATCCAAGGCGAGTACAATCTCACTCAAACTGGTTCCGTTGACAAAGCGACGACAACTGTGTTAGCAGTAAATGCGAATAAATTGAAGCAGGCAGAACGATTAGCGTCAAGAATGGTTAAAACGACAATAACCAATGCTAGTGGCATTGTCTTTCCAATCGATAAGTCTGATATGCCAAATAAAATTTCTCCCTTTGGTATGAGGCCGCCAATAGAGTCTTTAGCTAGGAAGCACGCTCCTACCGGTCCTCAGCCAAATGCAAAATTGTATGCAAGATATTCTAAACCACATCCTCATAATGGTATTGATTTAGCAGTACCGATTGGAACAAGGTTGTATGCACCCGTATCAGGAAAAATTACTAGCGCATCATCAAACAGCTCTTCTGGTATTTTTATTGTCTTATCTGGGGAGGATGGGAGGTCCTATTCCTTTGCGCACCTAAACAAATTTTTTGTATCAGCAGGAGATGTTGTTTCTGCCGGGGAGGTAATAGGAGAGACTGGTAATTCTGGGCCTTCCACTGGGGCGCATCTACATTTTGGAGTAAAACAGGGTGGAAGACGGATTGATCCTATGTCTTTATATCAAGGCAATTCTTCTGCTAATTTGTCAGAGAATTACCTTTCTCTTTTCACAGATGAAAGGGATAAACGACTTAGCGAATCACTTTTAAAAAGATTTAAGATAGGAGCTATAAAATGAATACGAAACAATGGAAAGACAAGACTTTAAACAGTCTTCTTATGGAAAGATTTGGATATAGAAAGAAGATGGGTAGATCGTGTGAGGACGTACATCCAGGCATACCTCACGAACAATATTTACAAGAAAATGAGCTTGAAGAGAGCACATGCTCTTCTAACAGAGACGAAGAGTTAGAAGAAGGCGATTTCCCAGATTTGACTGGAGACGGTGAAGTGACAATGGCTGACGTTCTCAAGGGTAGAGGCGTAGATTTAGAAGACGATAAATAAGGATCTTTAAGTGAGACAGTTTAGAATCACCATTTTGTGGCAAACAAGTGGGCACACTGACGTAATAACTCATGTGTTCCACCCAGACCACACAAAACCTATAACAGCAGATGAGTTTTTGGCCCTGATGACACCATGTGTCTCACAAACAATTTCTTCCTGTTCTTCGGATGCTCAGAACTATTTCACTAGCTACTTAATAGATGAGTCACAGATTAGTGAGATAAGTGATGGCCTGGTGCAGAGTGTGGAGGAAATAAATGCCTGATATTTACGCCTACACTGGTGACGCTTTCATGAGGGTCGATGACGAAGCAACATGGAGTGCGGCTAGAAATGCTGCTTCAGCAGAGACAGTTAATGATACAACAGCTAGAGCAGGCGCAGCAATTAAGGCATCTGCTAACTCTGGTGGTACTGCTTATGATTGTTATCGATTCTTTATTGCATTTGACACGAGTGGCATTACTGTAAAACCGGAATCTGCTACCCTTAAACTTCATTCTTATCTTTATGTTAACGCCGAGATAGTTGTTGTCAAGGTAAATGCTGGAGCTACTGGTGATTCATCAACTAACTACATAGCTTCTGATTTTAGTGAAGTATCTTCTACTGCTTATTCTGCGGAAGTAACTTCTCTGACTGGTGGTGCATATAATGAGATAACTTTAAATGATGATGCTTTAAATGATATGTTGTCTCTAGATGAATTTAAAATTGCAATTATTGATCACGACTTTGACTTTAATAATACTACTCCACCAAACAATACAACCAGAAGAAGTGGATTTTATGCTGCATCGAATGCGGGAACAAGCGAAGATCCTTACATTAGTTATGTCGCAGGGACGCCAGCTGGGCTTACATATTCACAATCAGAAGCTGCGGATCTAATCGGAGATGACTATACTATAAACAGCTTTAAATCAGGATCTCTGAGCAACCAGTATGATAGAGATCCAGAGCAAGTACCATTTTCTCTGGGAGTTCGTGGTCCTAGACACCTGAGAGGTAGAACAACATCTTATACCGTTACACTTGGCGGGAAAGAGAAAAAGTAACTATTTATATTGAGGTTTTCAAAGATGAGTGATCTAAATCGAATAACTAGAAGGTTTTTGCTTGGAGAGGGTAGTGCTAAAGCTGTAAACCCTCAAGCGCTACTTCAGGCGATTAATGAAGCCCTTAGTACACTTAGGCCCTCATCTAGAAGAGATGAGAACAGAATTGCTGTTGCTAAGCGGCATCTACGAGAAGTTACACTTTCCTTTAAAAGACTTCAAGAGCAGGTTAACACGCTTGAAGAAAAATTGCAAGTTTTGGAAGAAGTTTCTACTATGGCTGGTGGCTCTGTTGAGGGA
>Ga0208785_1000058_pt1 | contig 40263 bp, 41 predicted proteins | sample DEB08_DNA_2_FD_185499 | JGI IMG/M metagenome (GOLD analysis project Ga0208785, IMG submission 185499) | Aqueous microbial communities from the Delaware River and Bay under freshwater to marine salinity gradient to study organic matter... | ecosystem: Environmental > Aquatic > Marine > Coastal ...
CGTGCCGGGAACGGTGGCCGTCGGATCCGAGGCGCTGGCCAGATCAGCAACCGGAGCGATCGAAGGGTCGGCGACTCCGCCCAAGATCGGTTCGGCTTGGGCAAGAAACGCCTGGAGTTGAGCCACCGACTCCATCTGGGCCAGGTCCACCACCCGACCGTTGGTGTCGACCGTCAAGACCACAACTTCGGCATCGGCGCTCATCCGGATCACTCCCGGATCAAGCGTCGCCGCCGGATCCTGCACCGGTGCTAGCGCGGTGGTTGCCGACGCGGTGTTCTCACTGAGTTGATAGCTGGCCATCAGGGCCGCTACCGCCGTGGACGAAACGCCAACCGTGGCGACCCGAGCGACCCGGGCCGGATTGCGACGCTTCCCCGCAGGGTTCGGTCGCGCCCGGCCGGCCACCGCCGGTTCGTTTACCGGTTCTCCAGGCTGGGAATCCAACGTTTCGGACATCGCGGTCAGTCGTCGTCCCGCTCGTGATGATCGTCGTCATCATCGTCATCGTCATCGTCATCGTCGTCATGATCGTCGTCATCGTCGTCGTGATCGTCGTCGTGGTCATCGTCGTCGTAGTAGCTGGACTGCATTGGCTCAGAACGAACCGACGGTGAAATCGTCGCCCCATCGAACGAGGCGGTAAAAATCACTCGGACCGTTCCATCAACAAACGCGACCTTTACCGAGTTGCGCACCGAATCCATCTGCGCGGTTTCGACCGTCCAACCCGCCTGCGGAGCCGTATCGACAATCAGGAGCGAACCGTTCACCACGTCAACGGTGACCGTGCCGGCGTCGCCCACGTTGAATGCGGTCAGGAACGACACCGGACTGTCGGCCGGAGAATCCACCACCTCGTCGCCCACCGCCGACGCCGAAACTTTGGCTCCCGATGACGATGTCGAACTCGACGCCGACGCCGAGGTGGACGAACCGCCGGTGCTGGAAGGTTCCGGCAACGAACCATCGACTGCTGTTTCGGTTTCTGATCCTGCGGTCAACACGGCGCTGTCTGACGCGCTCACCTCGGGAAGCACCAGATCAACGGTCTGGGACGGAGGAACAAACACCGACGAGTTGGCGGCGTTCGAACCACTATCGAAAATCGAGGTGTTGGCCATGGCCGCCGCCGTGCCGGCTGCCAGCACACCGACGAGAGACAAGGCATTCGCAAAAGACGTTTTCATCGTTGATCAACTCCACAGATCGGGTTTGGGGGATTCGGATCCGAACCGAACCAACGCTCGTTTCGGAACACCACCAACCGTACGAGAAGGCGATCCAGCAGAAGTCCCGCAAAGATCCAAGAAACGTCAAAGAACCAGTGCGAAACCGGTAAATACGACAAAGAACCGACCCCAACGGCAGGGAACCGGTGCAGAAAGTGCCAAGCTTGCCGAGTGGATCTGCTGCTCATCGAAGACGACGACGCCATCGCCGCGTCGCTCCACGAACCGCTCACCCGCGCCGGGTTCGTCGTCAACCGGTTCGACCGTGGCGCCGCCGCGCTCGAACAATTGCGGGACGCGCCGGTAGACGTCGTCCTGCTTGATCTCGGATTGCCCGACATGGACGGCTACGACGTCTGCCGCCAAATCCGAGCCACCTCCAACGTGCCGGTCATTGTGGTCACCGCCCGCAGCGACGAATTCGATCGGGTGCTCGGCTTAGAACTCGGGGCCGACGACTACATGGTCAAACCCCTCGGTGCTCGCGAACTCATCGCTCGGATCCGAGCGGTGCTGCGGCGAACCGGCAGCCCCTCCACCCCAGCCGATGGCCGGACCACCGGTAGCCCTGCCACCGGCGGCTCTGTTACCGACGACGGCACGGCGATCACCGTGGGGCCGTTGACGATTGACCACCGCACCCACCGAGCCACCCTCGACGGCGAAAGCCTGGCGCTCACCCCGAAAGAATTTGATCTGCTCGGGTACCTTGCCGAAGACCCGGGAGCGGTCCGAACCCGAACCGACATCATCGAACGGGTCTGGGACGCCAACTGGTTCGGCCCGACCAAAACCCTCGACGCGCACGTCGCCGGGATCCGCCGCAAACTTGGCGATCGGCAGTGGATCGAAGCGGTTCGCGGAGTCGGCTTTCGACTGGTTGCCCCCTCGGAGTGGCCGGCATGAGGCTTCGCCTCGTCGGCGTGCTGGTGGCGGTCGTGCTCGCCATCCTCGTCGTCCAAGACCTACCCCTGGTTTCGCACCTGCACGACGTTGAACGCGACCGGCTCGTGACCCGCCTCGAACGCGACGCGTTCGTGCTGGCCGGGCGGGTCGAGGAAGCACTTGAGAACGACCTCGCAGCCAGCGACATCGTGCTGACCGGCCTCGTGCAGCGCTACGAAGCCACCGAAGGAGTTTCGGTCGTTGTTGTGGACGACGCAGCCGTCGCCGTTATTGGCCCCAGCTTCGACCCGGCCGAAGATTTCTCTAACCGGCCCGAAATCATGCAGGCCCTTAGCGGTGCGCCGGTGACTGGCGAACGCCAGTCAGTAACGCTCGGCGAGCCGCTGTTTTTTGTTGCGGTGCCGATCCTGTCCGGTGACGCCACCATCGGGGCGATCCGCATCACCGCGCCCGCCAGCGCGGTTACCAGCGAAGTCAACAGTCGGCTCATCGGGTTGGCTCTCGTCGTCGGCGTGGCGATCCTGCTCGCGGTGGGTGCCGCCCTCGTGTTTGCCGGAGCGGTCGTGCGGCCGGTGGAACAACTCACCCGAGTCACTAAAGCGTTCGCCAACGGGGACCGCAGCCAGCGAGCCGATCCCAACGATGGCCCACCCGAGCTACGGTCGCTCGCCCAGTCGTTTAACACCATGGCGGTGCAAGTCAACCAACTGCTCGACCGGCAACGAGCCTTCGCGGGAACCGCCTCGCATCAGCTCCGAACCCCGCTCACCGCGCTGCGCATCCGACTCGAAAGCCTTGCCGAGACACACACCAACGAACGCGACGCTGAACATCTGGCCGCCGCGATCGCCGAAACCGAACGGCTTGGTCGAATGATCGAAGGCCTGCTGGTGCTGTCCAGCGTCGACGCCAGCTCCATCCAACCCGAACCGCTCCATCTCGGACCCACCATCCAAGAACGGGCCGAAACGTGGACCCCGCTGGCCGAGGAACAAGGGGTAACCCTCACCGTGACCGGCCGCGCTCAGCCACCAGCGGTGATGGTGGTGCCAACCGGGCTCGACCAGATGATCGACAACCTGATCGACAACGCCTTAGAGGTGTCGCCGAACGGAAGCACCATCGAAATTCGTGTCGACGAACACCCCGACCGCGTCGACGTGCACGTCATCGACCAGGGGCCGGGCCTGCCCGCCGAAGAACGCCAGCAGGCCTTCGACCGGTTCTGGCGTTCACCCAGCGCGGCAAGCGGAGGCACCGGCCTCGGGCTCAGCATCGTGCGGCAACTCGCCGACGCTTCCGGCGGGAGTGCCCGACTCGACGACAACCCGGACGGTGGGATTGACGCCGTGATCTCGCTGCCCCGAGCCCCGCGCTGAAACCGCCGGCTGTCAACCAGACCGCAACAACGGGGAGACCTTCGACCAGAGCAGTACCCTTCCGATGGGGTGGCACACCGGGCGGCCGGATGCTGTCACTCGACCCAAGGAGCCTGCGATGTCTGAAACCCCACTTGCTTACCGACTCTTGACCGGCACCGACAACCGCGAGTTCTGCGAAAAGGTCAGCGCCGCGCTTCAAGACGGATACGTGCTCTACGGATCGCCGACACTGACCAGTTGTGATGGCCGGGTCGTCACCGGCCAAGCCGTGATCAGAAAAGACTTGGCGCCATGAGTTACGCCGGAGACATCAACGTCACCGACGCATACCGGCGGCTCGCCGACAACCCCCAGACGGTGCTCGTTGATGTTCGCAGCGCCGCCGAATGGACCTTCGTCGGCACCCCCGACCTGCAACAGACGGGCAAGGCACCGATCCTGATTAGCTGGACCACCTACCCGGACGGCCAAGCCAACCCGCACTTTCTTGACGAACTCCGCCAGGCCGGGGTCAGCACCGACCATGACGTGCTCTTCTTGTGCCGGTCGGGGGCACGGTCAGCGGCCGCAGCCAGCGCCGCCACCGAACAGGGCTACACCGCGTACAACATCAGCGACGGGTTTGAAGGCCCCACCGACCCGGCCGGGCACCGCGGAACCACCGCCGGTTGGAAAGCGGCCGGCCTCCCCTGGGTGCAACCATGACCGGAAACTCCCGGCCCGAATGGAAACCAGCCACCCGCGCTGTTCGTTCCGGGGTGAACCGCAGCGCCTTTGACGAAACCGCCGAAGCGATGTTCCTCACCAGCGGCTACGTCTACGAGTCCGCCGCCGAAGCCGAAGCGGCGTTTGCCGGCGACCACGACCGCTTCATCTATTCCCGGTACGGCAACCCCACCGTCAGCATGTTCGAAGAACGGTTCCGGTCGCTCGAAGGGGCCGAAGCCGCGTTCGCGGTCAGCTCCGGAATGTCCGCAGTGTTTAACGCACTCGCCGCCAGCCTCGTCACCGGAGACCGGGTTGTTGCCTCCCGGGGCCTGTTCGGATCCTGCTTCATCATCCTCAACGAAATCCTCCCCCGTTGGGGCATCACCACCGAATTCGTCGACGGAACCGACCTTGACGCCTGGCGAACCGCGTTGGCCGAACCCGCCGCCGTCGTCTTCTTTGAGTCTCCGTCTAATCCAATGCAAGAACTCGTCGACATCGCGGCGGTCAGCGAACTCGCACACGCCGCCGGGGCAACCGTGATCGTGGACAACGTGCTGGCCAGCCCCGTGCTGCAACGACCGATCGAACTCGGTGCCGACGTGATCGTCTACTCCACCACCAAACACGTTGATGGTCAGGGCCGCACACTCGGCGGGATCATCCTCGGGTCTGAAGCGTTCATTGGCAAACAACTCCAGCCGCTGATCCGACACACCGGCCCGTCGCTCAGCCCGTTCAACGCGTGGGTGCTGGTCAAAGCTCTCGAAACGATGGCGCTGCGCGTCAACCAGCAAAGTGCCAGCGCCTTGACCATCGCCGAGCATCTCGAAAACCATCCGCGTATCGCTTCGGTTCGCTACCCCGGCCTGCCCTCGCACCCGCAATACGATCTGGCGCAACGCCAGATGGCGGCGGGTGGAACCATCGTCACGTTCGAACTGGCCGGAACGAAAGCCGACGCATTCCGGCTACTCGACGGGCTCGAACTCGTCGATATTTCCAACAATCTCGGTGACAGCAAATCGCTGGTCACCCACCCGGCCTCCACCACCCATTACCGGCTGGGGCCCGAGCAGCGGGCCCAAATGGGAATCACCGATCAAACCATCCGGCTTTCGGTCGGGCTCGAAGACGTCGACGACCTCATCGACGACCTCGCAGGCGCGCTGACCGCCCCTGAAAGCTAGCTTGCTGCTTTGCGACTAGCATGAACCGGTGCCTTCAACTATTGCCATTGTTGGAACCGGCTACGTTGGTCTAACCACCGGAGTCGGACTCGCCCATCTTGGCCACACAGTTATCTGCGCCGACGTTGACGCCGACAAGATCAACGAGTTGCGGGCCGGACGAATCCCCATCCGAGAAGCGGGGTTGCCCGAACTGCTCAGCGATGCGCTCGCCGACCAGCGGCTTTCGTTTGTGCTCGGGAGCGAACACGCGGTCGCCGAAGCCGACATTGTCTTTCTTTGCTTGCCTACCCCGCAAGCCACCAATGGCGAACCCGAAATGGGTTACGTGCTCGCAGCCGCTGAAACCATCGGGCCGCTGCTTCGGCCTGGGACGATCGTGGTCAACAAATCAACGGTGCCGATCGGCGCCAGCCAGATGGTTGCCACCGCGCTCGGTCGCGCCGACGTTTCGGTGGTGTCGAACCCGGAGTTTCTTCGAGAAGGAACCGCGGTCAGCGACTTCTTGAACCCGCAGCGGATCATCGTGGGTGGCGACGACCCCATCGCGAACCAGCGGGTCGCTGACCTCTACCAGGCGTTCACCTGCCCGGTCCTGATGACCGACGCCGCCTCCGCCGAAGCCTGCAAGTACGCATCGAACGCGTTTCTGGCCATGAAACTTTCGTTTGTCAACACCATGGCGGCCATCTGCGAAAGCTACGGGGCCGATATTGACGCGGTGACCGCCGGTATGGGCCACGACGCTCGGATCGGACCGGATTTCCTGCAGCCGGGACCCGGATGGGGTGGGTCGTGCTTCCCGAAAGACACGCAGGCCCTGATCAGCCTCGCCAACCAGCAAGGCATCGATTTTGCCCTGCTGCGGGCCGCGGTCGACGCCAACCAACAACAATTCGACCGGGTCACCGACAAGGTCGGATCGGTCGTTGACCTGGCCGGCGCCACCGTTGCGGTACTCGGCTTGACGTTCAAAGCCGGAACTGACGACACCAGAGACTCACCGGCACTGGAGATCGTCAAACGCCTCACCGCTCGGGGGGCCACGGTACGGGCCCACGATCCGGCGCTGACCACCGCCCCCAACGGGATCGAACTTCACGACGACGTCTTCGCCGCGGCGCAGGGATGCGACGCGGTGGTGATCGCCACCGAATGGCCCGAATACGCCAAACTCGATCTGAGCCGACTCGCCGAAGTTGTCAACCAGCGGCATCTGATCGACACCCGCAATCTGCTGGCCTACAGCGACGCCGAACAGCACGGTTTCACCTATCAAAACATCGGACGGTCCTGATGGCGCGTCGAGTTGTCACCGGGGGGGCTGGGTTTCTCGGATCTCATCTGGTTGACCGGCTGCTGGCCCGCGGCGACGACGTGATCGTGGTCGACAATCTGGTTACCGGGTCACGAGCAAACCTCGCTCACCTTGACGACAACCCGCGGTTGACGGTCCTCGAACACGACGTGACCACGTCGCTGACCGTTGATGGACCGGTCGATTCGATCCTGCACTTCGCCAGCCCGGCGTCACCGGTCGACTATCTGCGGTTGCCGATCGAAACGCTCCGAGTGGGTTCGATCGGCACCCTGAACGGTCTGGAACTTGCCCGAGAAAAGGAAGCCACCTTCATGCTGGCCTCCACTTCCGAGATCTACGGAGACCCCCAAGTGCACCCTCAACGCGAGGACTACTGGGGCCACGTGAACCCGATCGGGCCCCGCAGTGTGTACGACGAAGCGAAACGGTTTGCCGAAGCAGCGACCATGTCGTACCGACGCGAACACGGCGTCGAGACCCGAATCGCCCGAATCTTCAACACCTACGGCCCCCGTATGCAACCCGACGACGGCCGGGTGGTGTCGAACTTCATCGTGCAGGCGCTTCGCGGGGAGTCGCTGACGATCTATGGCGACGGGAGCCATACCCGAAGTTTCTGTTTTGTCGACGACGAAGCGGCCGGGTTGCTGGCCCTTCACGACTCCGACGTTGCCGAACCAACCAACATTGGCAACCCCACCGAGTTCACCATTGCCGAACTGGCCGAACTCGTGCAGGAAATCACCGGTTCGGGATCGACCATTGAGTATCGGCCTCTGCCCACCGATGACCCGACCCAACGCAAGCCCGACATCAGCCAGGCTCGGGCCCGGCTCAACTGGGAACCCACGGTGGACCTCCGCGACGGTTTGGCCCGCACTGCCGACTACTTCCGTTCAGTCATCAACCGGTAGGCATCAACCGGTAGGCGCCAGCCGGGGCCAGTGCGGGTGGGCCGCTGCCGGGGCCGGGGCCGATGCCGGTGCGGGTGGACCGGGCCAGTGGCAGACTGAACCATGGCCTTTCACACTGAAACCACCGCACCGAACGACACCGCCAACATCGCTGACACTGTCGCCGCGGTGCGGGCCGGGTTTGATTCGGGACTGACCCGCCCGGTGAGCTGGCGACTCGACCAACTGCGCGGCCTGTCCGCCATGCTGCGCACCGAAAGCGACCGCTTCGAAGCGGCGCTGGCCTCCGACCTCGGGAAACCTTCGATCGAGGGGTACGCCGCAGACATCGCGACGGTGGCGTCCGAAATCGACGACATTGCCAAACACCTCCCGAAGTGGATGAAACCCCGGCGGGTGAAGGTGCCGTTGACCGTGCAACCCGGTCGGGCCTACGTCCTGCCCCAGCCGCTGGGCGTGACCCTGATCATTGCGCCGTGGAACTATCCGGTGCAGCTGCTGTTGCTGCCAGCCGCAGTGTCGATCGCGGCCGGAAACGCCTGCGTGCTGAAACCGTCGGAAGTAGCCCCCGCCACCAGCGCCTTGCTGGCCGAACTGCTGCCCCGCTTTACCGACTCGAAGGCCATCGCCACCGTCGAAGGCGGCGTCGATACCTCCACCGAGCTGCTCGAACAACGGTTCGACTACATCTTCTACACCGGGTCAACCGCGGTTGGTCGCATCGTTCATCAGGCCGCGAGCCGCCACCTGACCCCCTGCACGCTTGAACTCGGAGGCAAAAGCCCGGTGCTGGTCGACGACTCGGCAAACCTTGAGGTCGCGGCCCGCCGGATCGCCTGGGGGAAATGGCTCAACGCCGGCCAAACCTGCGTCGCCCCCGACTACGTGCTGATCTCGGCGACCCACCGCGACCGTTTCGTCGAACTCCTCGAACGTTCTTTCGCTGAGTTCGCCGACGGAACCGACACCCGAACCAACCCTGATTTCACTTCGATCGTCAACGAACGACACACCGAACGCCTTCGAGGGTTGCTCGCGAACCACAACGGGACGGTGGCCTTCGGTGGCGACAGCGACGTGGCTGACCGGTGGGTTGAGCCGACGATCATCATCGACCCGGACCCGGACTCGCCGGTGATGCAGGAAGAAATCTTCGGTCCGATCCTGCCGATCATCACTGTTGATTCGTTGGCGGACGCCATCTCGTTTGTCACCGACCGCCCTCACCCGCTCGCGCTCTACGTTTTTGCCGAACACGACGACACCATCGAGCACGTCATCGATCACACCAGCGCTGGCGGCACCTGCATCAACCATGTGATCCAGCATCTGCTCCCCAGCGACCTGCCGTTCGGTGGGGTCGGCGAATCGGGGTTTGGTCGCTATCACGGCAGAGCTGGCTTCGATACCTTCTCGAACCTGCGGGCGGTGCTCAAAAAGCCGACCCGGATCGACCCGAAGCTGGTCTACCCGCCGTACACCGAGAAGAAATCGAAGTTGATCCGCCGGTTCCTGTGAGCTGGGGTTGGCCATGAAACCGTCGACCAAGCGGTGGATGTTGTTGCGGTGCACGGCCGCGATCGCGGTCGGACTGCTCGGGTTCGTCGCCAGCGCCTGCAGCCGCGACCAGCCCGCCACCGTCGCGGTGGTCGCTACCGAACGGTTGGCCCGCGTTGACCAACCTGTCGATCTGGCGTTTCATCCCGCTTCACCGACCGTGCTGCTGGCCCAACGGACCGGGGTCATCATCGACTTCACCGGCGATCAACCGGGCGAACCGGTGCTTGATCTCAGCTCCGAGCTCGCCATGACCGGCGAAGGTGGTCTGCTGTCGATCAGCTACGACCCTGACGGCCGCTACCTGTACGTCAGCTACGTCAACCGCGACAACAACACTCGGGTTGCGGCGCTGCCAGTCGACGCCACCGGCTGGCCGATCAACGACAATTTCATCACGGTGGTGGCCATCGACCAGCCCTTCACTAACCACAACGGTGGGTTCGTGCAGTTCGGCCCCGACGGCCACCTGTACGTCGGACTTGGCGATGGCGGTTCGGCCAACGACCCAACCGATCAGGCCCAGAACCTCGACTCGCTTCTCGGCAAGATCCTGCGGATCACCCCCACTCCCGAAGCCGCGACGCCCTACACCGTCCCGGCCGACAACCCGTTCCTCAGCCGCGACGGCACGACCAGCGAGATCTGGGCCTACGGGCTTCGGAACCCGTGGCGGTTCTCGTTCGATCGAACAACCGGCGACCTTTACATCGGCGATGTCGGCCAGGACGCCATCGAAGAAATCGACCGGATCCCCGGCGATCAACCGGGAGCCAACTTCGGTTGGAACCGCTTCGAAGGGCCGGTGAGTCAGGGGCCCGAACCGGCTGATCATGTGCCGCCGGTGCACTACTACTCACACGACTCGGGCCGGTGCGCGGTGGTCGGTGGCTACGTCTACCGGGGTTCGGCCCTGCCTGAACTCAACGGTGCATACCTGTACGGCGACTACTGCGACGGCAAGATCCGGGCCATTCGCCTCGACGCAGCAATGGTCATCGACGATCAAGACCTCGGCATTGCGGTGGACCGCCTGAGCGCCTTTGTGGAAGCACCCGACGGCGAACTGTACGTGCTTGGACTTGACGGCGCGGTCGAACGAATCGTGGCAAACGAGCAACCAACCTGACCGGGGCGTGCAAGGATCACGGGCATGTCACGAATCCTCATTACCGGTTCGAACAGCGGCTTTGGTCTGCTGGCTTCGGTGACGCTGGCCCGCCAAGGCCACGACGTCATCGCCACCATGCGCAACCCGAACAACGCCCACGACCTGATGGCGGCCTGCGACGCCGAAGGGCTCCACATCGAAACCCGCACCCTTGACGTGACCGACCCTGACTCGGTCGCCGCTGCGTTCGCCGATGCCGAAACGCTCGACGGGCTCGTCAACAACGCCGGGTTCGAGGTGCAGGCCGCGGTCGAACAGCTCAGCGACGAACTCATGCTGGGCCAACTCGACACCAACGTCTTGGGGCCGCTGCGCACCATGCGGGCTGTGCTCCCGCAGTGGCGAACCCGAGGCCACGGCGTCATCGTCAACGTCAGCTCGATCGCGGGACGGGTAGGAACCCCATACGGAGGCGGCTACGCGGCGTCCAAGTTCGCGCTCGAAGCACTCAGCGAAGCAGCCCATTTCGAGATGCGTCACTTTGGGATCCGAGTCCACCTCATCGAACCCGGCCGCTTCGCGACGGGTTTCCAAGACAAGATTCAGCGGCCCGACGACTGGGACGGGTCGATCCACCAGCAACGCTGCGACGCCTTCCGAACTGCGCTCAGCGCGCTCGACGGGGACGGTCCGCCAGCCGACCCTCAGGATGTCGCTGACGCCATCGCCACCGCAATCAACGACGATCAGACCCCGCTACGCACGCTGGTCGGTGGCGACGCGCAACTCATCGACGCCGCCAAAACCGCGATGAGTTTCGAAGACTTCGAGGCGACCATGCGGTCGACGCTCAACTGGTTTGACTAACCGAGTCGGGTGAAGGCTGATCCTCAGGATCGTCACGAAGGGCAAACCACCCTCGCACCATCGACTCCAACGCAACCGCGGCGAGGATGGCAACCACCGGTTCGATCGACGCCCGATATCGGTTCTGGGCGAACGTGATGGTGATCGTGATCAGCACTGCGATCAGCGGACCCACGAGCGGAACGATCGAAGTCCGGCGGCGGCGAAGCTGCGCCGCACCGACCGCAGCCAACGCCATAAAGACGTAACCCGAAGCCTGCGCCACAAACGTCACCCACTGATTGCGGCTTTCCAGCATCGCATCGGTGCGGGCCTGAGCCGCCGGTTTCCAGAGACCCACAATGCGAAGCCAACGAACCGCAACCACTACCGGCAGCCGGTCGAGATGGTCACCGATGTAGCGCAGCGAACCATCGAGCAACGCCTTTGAGCGTTCGGGTTGCTCGCTGTTGTCTCTGGTCAGCCCCACCTCATCGAGATAGCCACCGATGCAGTCGTAATTCCAGTAGCCAATTCCATCGCCGTAATACGTTTTGTCGCAGGTCGAAGTGGCCAGCGTGACCTGAAAGCCCTCCGAGAGGTACACCCGTTCGTCGAAGCGCGACAGGTTGAACGCCACCCAAGGCGCAAGCACCGCCATGCTGGATACCCCGGCGATGACCAAAGCAGCGAGTCGGTTTCGCCACGGCCAGTCCCGCACTCTCAACACCAGCGGCATCACAACCAGCACGCTCATGAGCAACAACTCTGCTCGAGCAAACGCGGCAAACGAAAGCACGACCCCCATCCACACGGCGCCACTCATCGAGGGTCGACGCCAGAATCGGAAGGCGACGTAAACCATGGTGGCCACCGTCAGCATGGCCACCGGTTCGGACAACACCGTGCCGTCCCACGCCCAAATGTTGGGGTAAAGCGCAGCGACCAGCGCGGCAATGATCCCGAGGCGACGGCCACCGATCTCCCGGCCGGCCAGACCACACATGATCACCATCGGGGTAGAGATCCATACCGCGGTCAACACCATGTGTTCGACCCAGCCTTCGAACCCGAGCCAGGACCAGAAACCGAGGAAGGCAATGTACAGCGGGGGGTGATCAGCCGCCTGAACCGTCTCGCCGGTCTGGATGTATTGCCACGGGTTGATCCAGCCGAGCCCATCAGCGAGTTGGTTTCCGGCGGCGTGATAGAACAGCGAGTCGCCGTAGGTGACCACGTAGTCGTTGGAAAACGCGTCGGCACGCCAAACCATGATGAAGACCAGACGCAAGCCCAGCATGGCCAAGGCAATGGCCCAGACCGCCGGCCAGAAGTTTCGCTCAGACCAGGTTTCAGTCATGTTCGACCTCGTCGAGTCGGGCCCGCAGCAGCGCGACTTCTTCACCTAACCGGCGCAACCGAACCTCAGCCCGGCTCAGTTCCCACGAATAGTGGATGACGATAGCCAACAACAACAGATCGGCCGCGGCGAAAAGCAACGCCGGTGCGTACTCCACCCCTACCGCGTCACCGGCAGCGTCGACGATCCCCGGGAAGAACGCCAGCGGAACCAGCGGCGACGTCACCACCAACCACAACAAGGCGTACTTGGATCGAAGCTTTCGTTGCCCCACCAGACGAAGGGTCCACAGCGTGAGCACTACCGCACACAACGCCACCCCCACCTGTGCTGCATTACTCATCAGGTTTTCCTCCGGCCTCGCCCAAACAACACGCCTCCGAGAATGCCAACCAGCAGGCGAAGCATGTTGAACGCCAGCCGGAACCGCCGGGACGATGGCAGACCACCAGCCCGGATACGCATCGAAACCGGGACCTCAACCACGTCGAACCCGGCCCGGTGAACCATCACCACCACCTCGACGGTGTCGGCCAGATACTCCACTGGGTATTCCCGAGCCAGAAACTCAGCAACCGTCCGGTTCATGGCCCGAAAACCGGAGGTGGCATCGGTGACCGCGACGCCGGTGGTGGAACGAACAATGCCGTTCAGCAGACGCATGGCGCGACGCCGCGTCGATCCCACGGTGTAGGCGCCGGCGCCTTCGGCAAACCGGCTGCCAATCGCCAAGCCGGCCCCCTGATCGACCGCGGTGATCAGCGCATCAATATCGGATGGATTGTGTTGGCCGTCGGCGTCGATCACCAGCACCCGCTCGGCGTCTCGCTCCACTGCCCAACACAACCCGGCCCGCACTGCGCCACCAACACCGAGGTTAAACGGGAGTTGCAGCACCGCGACTCCGGCCTGCCGCGCGACCTGGGCCGTCGAATCGGTTGAGCCGTCGTCTACGACCACCGGCACTAAACCGGCCACGGCGCGTAACTCGTTGAGCAGCGACGGCAGCGCCGCTTCTTCGTTAAACGCCGGAATGACAGCAACCGTTCGGCTCACGACCGGGCCGCCAACCATCGCCGCACCTTGGCCATCAGGGGCTGCTCCAACAAGCGGAAACTGACATAGGCCACCGCCGCCGAACCCAGCGACGCCCCCGCCACCAACACCAGGAAGTTCGCTTGGAACTCAGGCCAGTCCAGTATATGGCGGATCCAGGTCAGAAATGCCTGATGCCAGAGGTACACGCCATAGGAAATGCTGCCCAGAAAGGCCATCACCGGATGGCAGAAGAAGCGGACAATCAACGATCGTTGAGGATCGGCAAAGATCACCGGGAACACCATGGCCAGCGCAACCCCGAGATAGAACGTCTGGCGGGCGACCTCCATCGGGAACGTCCCCATCTCCAAACCACGCCCCAATTCGAGCTGGGTGCAGACCATCCAATACATCACCAATGCGGCGAGGTACCAGGGCCAGACCCGACGGGTGATCGACGCTAAATATCCGGCGACCAGCGACCGATGCTCAGCCCACGCCGACAACACGGCGAGGCCCATCCCCGTTCCGAACACATCCAGATACGACGGCAACCAGAGTCGCGAAACTGCGCCGTACGAATTGGCCCAGTAGGGAGAAACCGTGTGCATACCGAGTCGGAACACCAAACTCAGCGCCGCTAAACCAGCACAGAACGTCAGCAAACGGATGGCTTGACGGTTGATGCTGCGGCCTGCGCCGAGCCGGGCACCGATCAGCGCCAACCCGGGAAGCACCAGATAGAAGCTGATTTCGGTACCGAGGCTCCACGACTGGGTGATGCCTGATTTCACCCACAGCGGACGGTAAATGTGGGCCAGCAGACCGTTGGCGGGATACCCGGCGATCCCCACCACGCTGATAGCGCCGACCGCGAGCAGGACGAAATAGGCCAGCCAGTAGGCGGGAAAGATCCGAACCAGACGACGGAGCCAGAACCCAACCACATCTGATGGGCGTTCGCCGGCGAACTGCGCGGCGACAAACGGGCGGAACAAAAGAAAGCCCGACAGCAGAAAGAAGACGGGGACGCCAATCTCCATCCGAGCCAGGAACGGACCGACCCAATCCGATGTGAACGTCAACCCGCTGGCGAACCCGGCGTGATGCAGCACGATCAAAAACGCGGCCAGGGCTCGCAACCCGTCGAGACCGTCGAACCAACGTGGCCCGGTCGTTGTCGCCGGAGCGTTCAGTTTCTCAGCTTGGGCCATGGTCAGCACTCCTTGGAAACCGTGCAAGAAACGACGGTCCAGAGACCAGAGAGGGTATCCCGACAGTCCGAACCACACGCGGCATTCAACACAGGCAGCTTGCCCCAACCCCCACCGCAGACCAAAGGAGGCGGCTAGGGTTTGGCGATGACCACACTGGTCCGAGGGGGAACCGTGGTGTCCACGAGTGGGGCATCACCGGCCGACGTTGTCGTCGACGGCGAAACGATCAGCGCGGTACTCGATCCGAGTTCTGCATTGGCCGCTTCGGCTGCGCAAACCGCTGACCGAATCATCGACGCCACCGGCTGTTACGTGCTGCCCGGTGGGGTTGACGCCCACGTCCACCTTCAGCTTGAAATGACCCCTGAAGCGACCTCGGCTGACAGCTTCGCGTCGGGCACTGCGGCGGCGGCCTGGGGTGGGACCACCACCATCATTGATTTCGTTGGTCAACCGGCCGGGACGAGGGTCGGCGAGGCCGTCGAGCAACGCCACCGCGAAGCCGACGGCCAGTGTGCGATCGACTACGGCTTCCATCTGGCGATGGGCGACATCAACGACCAGTCCCTCAAAGCGATGGAAAGCCTGATCGCGGACGGGATCACCAGCTTCAAGTACTTCATGGCCTACCCGGGCGTCTGGTACAACGACGACGGCAAACTTCTGCGGGCCATGCAGCGAGCTGCTGACCTCGGCGGGTTGGTGATGATGCACGCCGAGAACGGGTTGGCGATCGACGTGCTCCGAGATCAGGCCGCCCACCGCGGCCAAACCGACTCGGTGTGGCATGGCCGTACCCGCCCGGCCCGGCTCGAAGCCGAAGCCGTGCACCGGGCCTCGGCGCTGGCCGAAATCGCCGGCGCTCCGCTCTACATCGTGCACCTGTCGTCCTCCGACGCTCTCGAACAGGTTGCCTGGGCCCGCTCCCGCGGCCAGAACGTCTTTGCCGAAACCTGCCCGCAATACCTTTACCTGACGCTCGAAGGGCAGCTCGACCAGCCCGGGATCGACGGGCTTCGCGCGGTTTGTAGTCCACCGCTGCGCAGCCACGACCATCATGCCGACCTTTGGCAGGGCCTCCGCCACGACGATCTGGCGGTGGTGTCAACCGACCATTGCCCGTTCTGCGACAACGAAAAGCTGCTGGGCCAAGACGATTTCCGGCAGACCCCCAACGGGCTTGGTTCGATCGAGCACCGCATGGACCTGCTGCATAGTGGGGTTGTTCAGGGGGAACTGGGGCTGGCCCGATGGGTCGAAACCTGCTCGACCACCCCGGCGCGCCTGTTTGGCCTGTACCCCCAAAAGGGAGTGATCGCCCCCGGCAGCGACGCCGACCTCGTCGTGTACAACCCGACCGTTCGCCACACCCTCAGCGCCGCGACCCACCACATGAACGTTGATGGTTCGGTGTGGGAAGGGTTGGAAGTCACCGGGCAGGTGCAGACCGTGCTGAGCCGTGGCTCGCTGGTGATCGATAACCGCAGCTTTGTCGGACGGCCCGGACACGGCCGGTACCTGCCACGAGGCATCCCCGACCTTTTCGTCTAGATCATGGGTGCCCTCCTCGGACTGCTCGGCGCGTTCTCGATCACCGGGAACGAAATCTTCTCCCGCCGTATCTCTGATGAGTTCAGCGCGATTGCTGCCGCGGCGATCGCCAGCCTTTTGGCTGCGGTAACCACAGTGTTTGTGGCGCTTGCCATCGGAGGCTCGTGGGTGACGCGAGATCTGCTGATCGGCGCGCTCTCCGGGGTTGGGTACGGCGCCGGGTTGGCTAGTTACCTGACCGGGTTGCGAGTGTCGTCGTCGGCGGTGATGGGGCCAACCGTGGCGGCGCTGTTTGTGCTGCTTCCGTTTAGTTACGCGGCGAGCGTCGATGGGGTGCCGTCGGCGTTTGGGTTTCTTGGCTCGGGACTGGTGTTGACTGGTCTGGGGTTTGTCACGATCGGTGGCGGTGCCGCGAGCAACGTTCGGGCCGGTGTCACCATCGGGATTCGGGCCGGGTTGGGGTACGGCATCGGGAGCGCGCTGCTGATCGAGATCAGCGAAGACTCTGGGCAGTGGCCGATCGTGGCCCAACGCCTCGCCGCGTTCGTCACCATCGCCGGTTTTGCCCTGCTGCGACACCAGCCGGTGTTCCCACCTCGCCGCTACACCGGATGGGCGATCGCGGCCGGAGTGTTCGGATCGTTGAGTTCGGTGTTTGTGCTGCTCGGCTACGCGGTGAACGCCGCGGCCACGTCGGTCACGGCATCGCTGTTTCCGGCCAGCAGCGTGGCGGCCGGTCGGGTGCTGTTTGGCGATGCCGTCAACCGAGCCCAAGTAGTCGGGTTGGTCATCGTGTTGTTCGGCACCGTGGCGATCGTGCTGGCCTAACCCGGCGGCATTTCGTCGATGACCACCGTGGTCACCGCCGGGTCGGCTGTTGCTATCCGTTCGCGAACCTCGTCAGCCAAGGTTTGACGTTCGGGGGTGCAACGGTTCAACAACACCGCGAAGCGAGCATGGTCGGGGCATTCGCGCCGCGAACCCTGATCAGACAGCAGCACGGTCACTAACCGTTCGGCGGTCAACCGGTCCGCTTCGTCGCAACCCAGAAGACCCGCAACCAATTCGGGGCGATGACAGCCCTCAGCGATCGGCGCGTTGACCGCAGCTAACCCGACACAGGCCACCAGGGTGGTGGTGGCCGCCGGAATGACCGGTTCGTAGGCGGCCGGGGCTTTGAACGGACGCCGGCGAGACCCGTCGGCTTCTACCGCCACCGTGTCGGCCAGGTGCATCCAGCGGTCACAATCGGCGGTGGAAACCCCCACCGCGCGGTGTTCGTCTACGGCCCCCCACACCAGCAGCGCAGGATTGGTCTCCAACCCGGCAGCAATGTCCTGATCGGAGGGATTGAGCAGCACCGGAAGCCCTCCGGTTCGTTCCCGACCCATCTTGGTGGTGGTCGTGACGATCCGACGGCCCGAACGATGCTCGGCGAGTGCGAACACGGCACTGGTTTTGCCTCCGCCCCCGACGAAGCTGACCAATTCTTGGCGGCTGAGCCCCAAGGCCGGTCCGAGATCAGCCCACTGCATGGTGAGGTGTTGCCCGCCCGAACGTGGGGGCTGTCGCTGGGGGCAGGTTCGCCATCTCGATCACGTTAGCCTTCACCCTTCGTGAACCGACTTTGTGCACTTCGCCTCTCCTCGCTGGTACTGCTCGTTGCTCTGCTGGGCGCGTCGTGCGGTTCCAGCGCCGACGACAACACGGTCGTAGCGTCGTTCGGTGACTCGGAAATGACTCAGGGTCAGCTCAACGATCTGCTCCCCGACGGAGACAACACGGTTCCGGAACGAGTCGCCCAGATCGTCACTACATGGTTGACCGGTCGGGCGGTAGAACGAGAACTGCTTGAACGCGGCTATCCGGTGTCGAGCGAAGACCTCGACAACGCCAAGACGCTGATCGGTGAACAAGACGCCGACAATAACGACACCGAATACGCCAACCTGCTTGAGGCGTTCGCGCTGAGTTACACGGTGAACCGCTGGTCCGAGAACGAAATCACGGGACTCGACGAACTTGACCCACCGAACTACCTGTGTTCCAACCATCTCCTGGTCGAAACCGAAGAAGAAGCACAAGCGGCACTCGACCGGTACAACGCCGGTGAAGCGTTCGCTGATTTGGCGATCGAATTGTCTACGGGGCCGAGCGGACCCAGCGGCGGTGACCTCGGGTGCACCTCGGAAGGGTCGTTTGTGGCCGAATTTGAGGCAGTGGCCCACGCCGGATCAGCCGGTGACGTGGTTGGGCCGGTCCAGACCGATTTCGGTTGGCACCTGATCGAAATCGAAAGCGTCGGACCCGCCACGGTGGAGAACCATCCCAACGCCGACCCGATGGACCTCGCGAAGGCCCTTTCCGATCAGCGCAGCGGTGTCGTGAACACTGCGATCCTTGACCTTGAAGCCCAGGCGGTCGCGAACTACCACGGCGAGGCCTACGTCGACCCGTCGATCGGTCGGTTCGAAGAAGGCACGCTCGACATCATCTACTCCGACTGATTCAAACAAGGCGGGCGGCCTGCTGAAGGTTCTGAAGATTTGGCGATACCCGATCAGGTCGATCGGTAGCGAACGGCTTTCGTCGGTTGCGGTGAATCGGCTGGGGATCAGCGGCTAGGCCTGGTCGGCTGGTGGCCGGTAGAACACCGCAAGTTGGGTGACTGCCGCACCAACGCCACCGACGGCTGCGATGACCAGACCAACCCAGCCGTCGAAATCTTCAATGAGACCCAACTGGGAGTCGATGGAGTAGCGACCAGCGCCGACGGTGGCGACCCCAACGGCCAGCACCGCGAAGATCACGTTGAGCTCGTAGCCGTTGTTGACGCTGAAAAACCCGTTGGGGCGATGCACGGTGTAACCGGCCACGAACATGAGCGCCACAAACGCCAGTGCGGCTAGGGGTACAAACAGGCCGACCGCCAACAGCAGCCCGGCGCCGAGTTCCGTGGAGGCGGCGAGGCGGGCATGGAACCGGCCGGGACGCATCCCCATCGAATCGAACCATCCGGCGGTGCCGGCGATCTTGCCACCTTTGGTGAATTTCGCCCATCCGTGTGAGGCCATGGCGAGGCCAGCACAGACCCGCAGCACCAGCACTCCGAGACTGGCGGCATCGGCATCGGCAACGAATTCACCGGCAAAAAGTTGAGCAAACATGACAGTTCCTCCTGAGAGTGAGAAGTGTAGGAGACTGGTCTGGTGTTGCCGTTGATCACCGCCGCTATCCGAAGCCCGTTCGCGGCGGCGGGTGACGTGCTCGCCGGTTGGCATCCGGTGGACTTGGCTGCGCTGGTGGTCAACCAAGCGTTGGACCTAAGCGGCCTTCGCCCCGACCAGATCAATCAGGTGTGGCTGGGGTGTGACGAACCCGTCGGTGCGCAGGGCGCCAACGTGGCCCGAGCCGTCGTGTTGGCTGCCGGTTGGCCGGACATCGTTTCGGCTCGGGTGGTTGACGCCAACCCGGTGAGCGGCATGGCCGCGCTGGAAGCAGGCGGGTTGGCGATCCGGGCCGGTGCAGCGCAAAACGTCATGGTGATCGGTTTGGGTTGCGCGTCGGTTGTCCAGCCTGGAGCGTCGGCGCTCAATCGGGCCTACGGACGGCCGTGGGGTACCCAACCTGCGGAGCGGTACCAGCAAGCGGGTGGTTTGCTTCCACCGTTTCAGGTGGCCGACCGGGAAGCGTTGGAGCTTGGCGCGGATCGGTCGGTTCTGGCCGGGTGGGTGGCGGGCAGTATCTCGCGGCGGCTCGCCGCGCAGGCCGACCCGGTGCCGTGGATCCTCCCGGTGGGGGCACGGCCCGGCGAAGCCGTAGCGGTCCAACGCGGCGTGCCGGTTGCCCGCGATGCGATCCGCCGGGTTGACGGGGTTGTTGCCGATGGCCCGTCGGGGGTGTTTAGCGAGGATGGATTGACGACCGCTGCGAGCTTGGCCCCGGTCGCCGACGGTGTGTCGGTGGTGGTGCTCTCAGCCGAAGCCGACCACGCGTTGGGGGTGGTGCGGGCGGTGGAAATTGGTGCGGGTTCGTTGCTTGCGACCGTCCCTGCGGCCCGGCGCGCCCAATCACTGATCGCCACCGCCACCGGTGACGCCTCCGTTGACCGCTGGGATGTGGCAGAGCCAACCGCCAGCGTGGCTTGGGTTGCCGCTCGGGCGCTTGGGATCCCAGAAGATGACGCCAAGCGTGCCGGTTCTCGGATGGCGCTCAACCCTGACGGTGGGACGCTGGCGGTCGGTGACGCGGGTGCGGCTGAAGATCTTCGGTTGATCGTGGACGGACTGGCCCGGGCGCAGCCGGGGACGGTGGGGGCTGCGGTGCGGTCATCGGCGGGGGTGGCTGGGATCTGTGTCTGGGAGCGCCAGTAGCCGGATCGGGGTGTGGTGCCGGGTCGGGCTCTAGGCTGGCCGGGTGGGCAACGCGTTCAACATCTTCCTCGCCGTGGTCGTCGGCCTTGTGATCCTGCGGATTGGCTTGACGATGCTGCGGGGTTTGGCCCATCCGATCCCCGAACCGCCTCCGGCTGGCGAGCTTCGGAAGGTGAAAATCATGTACCGCTGTTCGGTATGCGGGACCGAGGTTCGGATGACCATCGCTCCCGATATCGACCCTGAACCACCCCGGCATTGTCTCGAAGACATGGATCTGGTCGCCCCGATCGACGAATAGCTAGGCCAGCGTTTTCCACAGCCTATGCATAAGACTGTTGAGAATCACATCGTTGTCATTCGCCTCGTCGAGCAGACTGCCTTGGATGACAGCCCAAATACGAAATCGTCGCCTAATCTCAGGGAATGGCAGAAAAACCGACGAAACGTCGGGTTTCCGGTGGTCGAACAACCCCCAAGGGAACCCATCCCGAGGGCTATCGACCGGACACGGTTAGCCACACCGGGCATCAGGATCTTCCCCCCAGCCCGCCTTGGGTGGCCGGAATCATGTTCGGCCTGCTCGGCTCCGGGATCGCGGTGCTGGTGCTCAACTACTCCACATCGTTTTGGGACACCAGCAACGGCATCCTGCTGCTTGGCTTAGCCCTCGTGCTCGGCGGGATCATCGCCGCCACGCAGTACCGCTAAAACCGGTATCGCTACTACCGGCGTCGCTCCATCAGGCGGGAGTTAGCTGAAGTTCTCCCAGTAACGGCTCGGCGTCGGGCCCTTCTGGTGCTTGTATTTCGACTTGAGATGGTTTGACCCGTAGGGGGTTTCGGCCGGTGTCGTCATCTGCTGAAACGAGATCTGGCCGATCTTCATCCCGGGGTAGAGGGTGATGGGCAGGTTGGCCACGTTGCTCAACTCCAACGTGAGCTGACCGTCAAAGCCGGCATCAACGAACCCCGCCGTCGAATGGATCAGCAGACCCAACCGGCCCAGGCTCGACTTGCCTTCCAATCGCGCCACCAAATCATCGGGCACCGCGACCCGTTCCAGGGTCGAACCCAAGACGAATTCGCCCGGATGCAAGATGAACGGGTCATCCCCGACCGCCTCGACGAGTTCGGTGAGTTCTTCCAAGTTGGTCTTGACGTCGATGTGGCCCATGGCGTGGTTCTTGAACACCCGGAACCAACGATCCAAACGCAGATCAACCGACGACGGCTGCAGGCCGTTGGGGTCGAGCGGATCAATGACGATCCGGCCACGTTCGAGCTGTTCACGGATCGTGCGATCGGAGAGGATCACGATGCTTCTCCTGCTGTAGGAAGGGTTGGGTGCAAAGGGGTTGGGACGGCACTGGGATCGACTTCCACCGGACCGCTCCGGGCCGGACTTCCTTCAGAACGAGCCTCGTCGGCTCGAAGCAACTCCAGTTGAGCGCCTCGAGCAGCCCGAGCTCCCTCCATCCAGTGAGCACGACAGAGAAGATCGTAGGTCACTTCTCCCGCGACCGGACCACCGGTGTCGCCGACCACCACCATCTGCCCCGAAACGACCTGATGGCCGTCGACAAACCGTGCGTTGTGCGTCGCCCGGGCGCCACACCGACAGCGAGCTTCCACCTGAATTTCGGTGCGCGAATCGGCGAGCTCCATCATCCGGGCCGAACCGGGAAACATCACACCCTGAAAGGTCGTGAGCAGCCCGAAGGCGTAGACATCTACATCCAATTCATCAACGACCCGGGCGAGTTGCTCGCACTGCAACGGCTCGTAGAACTGAGCCTCGTCACAGATCACTGCGTGCACGACGCCTTCCTCTTCGAGCCGGCGCCGAACCAGGTCCAGAAGGTCGGTCGCCGGTTCGACAATTTCGGCCTCAGCCGAAACTCCCAACCGGCTCGACACCCGGCCAACGCGGCGGTCAAGTTGGGTCATGAGAATGGTCGACAAGCCCCGGGCCCGCAGATTGTGGTGAATCTGGAGCGCCTGAGTGGACTTGCCGGACCCCATTGTCCCGAACGTGAACCGAAGCTCTGCCATCGGCGGCGACCCTAGCGCCTCCCTGCGCCGCACGAGAAGGAAAAAGCAAAATGGCCGCCCAACCGGCGCCAACTCAACCATCCGCCCGTGGTAGCACCGCCCGACGACGCTACGATCACCGTCTACCGCGGGTGTAGTTCAATGGTAGAACATCAGCTTCCCAAGCTGAGAACGCGAGTTCGATTCTCGTCACCCGCTCCACTCGTGAGTGCACAGCTTGCGAACGGGTCGGAGCACAACCTGTGGCCTCGTCGAACGCGGTGGCTGGCGTCGCCCGTGGGTGGTGCGCATCCCGACGCCTGGTTCATCCGCGTCGTCTTCACCCACACGGCGCACTCTGATCCACTCGTCGTCGACTACCTCAGCGTCGACAACTCCTGACACCCTGACGGCCCCGAAGGGCTCAGCGCAGAAACCACCGTCAAAGCGGCATCCAACGCCAGCGAGGTGTCCGCCGACGGGTTCATCACCTCCCGAACGTTGGCGGGAACGGCCTGCGTTACCTCATCACCGAAGGCTGCTTCCGCGGTGAACAATTCCGTCAAGTTCGCGAACGTCCCTTCAATCGCCGACGTACCGATCGCTTCGCGACGGGTCGCCACTCGGGTCACCAGTTGCGGGTTGGGGATGAAACTCGCCGCCGAATCGAGACGACCAAGCGCCCCCATGGCATCCGTCAGGGCCATCCAGACCTCGTTTGGAAGGTCGAGCACTCGGGGTAGAGGAGCTGGCACGAACGCCCCAAGTTCGTAGGGCGCGTTCAAGCGATGATCCATGCCTCGGATCAGGACCGTGGAGCCGACGAGCGACCCTGAAAGGTCACTAGCCACAACTTGGATTCTGACCAATCAAATCCAAGCCTCGGCTATGAAACTTGGATTTGGGTCAGGTGAACTGCGTGAACGACTCGCCGTCCAACGTCACCGTGAAACTGCGAGTCGGGAAATCCAGCCAGGCCTCCAAGACCCGGCCGTCGTTTTCCCAGCGCAACCCCAACACTCCCGGATCGGCTGGCAGAACCGAAAACTGTCCTTCAAACAGACGGGCCTCGGATGTCCGCCAGCGCAGCAACGCCAACAGATCGGTGGTCACCGGGTCGTCAAGCGCCGCGGTCAGGTCATCCCCAGTCAAGAAAGGACGGTTGATTTCACGGGGCGACCCGGTGGCATCGGCCCGGGCCACATCGTTGCCCGCGTTCACCAACCCGGCGTAGTACACCTGAGGAATCCCGGGGGCCAGCACCTGCATCAGACGGGCCAGCACGATCGCTTCCCGATCTCCGGCCAGCGCATCGCGGATCGTGCAGTTGATCTGATACAACCCTGGACCCGACGGGGCGGTCACCGCCCGCCGACTGGTTCCACCGCTCGCCGACTCGATCCCGGCCACCAGCCGGGCGAGTTGATCGGTATCGAGCAGACCCGGATGCTGACCGTCAGCGGCCACATCCACCACACCGATGCCGTCGTGAGTGTCGAGCACCGTCAGGCACCGCTCGGGGCGCTCAACCAGCCACTCAGCCAACGGGCCCACCTCGCCGGTATACAACGCGAACAGCGTCAACGGCCCCAGCGCGAAGTCGTACACCATGTCCACCAGATCGGCCATCGCCTGCTGATGGCGGTGATGGCCACGGATCTCCACCAGCAAACTCATCCCCCGCCGATGGGCCTCCCCCACCAGATGCTCAATGAGCGCCTCGGTCTCGGCCAGCATGAAACACGACGTACCGGCCCGCTTCACCGAATACCCCACCGCGTCCAACCGCACCAGCGTCACACCCCCGTCGGCTAACCGGTCGAGCACCGAATGGAGGTAGGCCATCGTGGTGGGATGATCGGTGTCGAGATCGACCTGCTGGCCGGTAAAGGTCGTCCACACCTCAACGGGTTCACCCGCCACCTCATAAACAGTGAACGGACGACCCGCCCGCGGTCGATACACCATCTCGATTTCCGGAGCGTCGGGGTCCGGCCCAAAGACGTGCTCACGGGTGAGAAACATCCCCGCCCACCGCGAAGCGTCACCGCGAGCCTGCCAATCCCGAAACGCATCAGAATCAACCGACACATGGTTGACGATCAGGTCAGCCACCACGTCGTGGCTTGCCGCCAGCGCCGCGACTCCATCCCAATCTCCCAGCCGCGGATCGACCGTCAGATGATCGGCCGGGTCAAAACCGGCATCGGCCCCGTCGATCGGCACAAAAAACGGCAACAGATGAACCCCACCAAACGCCCCCGCCAACTCCTGGTTGAGAATCCGACGTAGACCGGTCAGGTCGCCGGCCAACCGGTCGACATAGGCAATCAACTGTGGCTTGCTCACAACATCCTCCCAACCCCATCCCACCCGGTGGAAGGCGGAACTGCCGTCCGGGCGAGCACCCCGTAGTCTGTGGGCGTGGCTACTGCCGGACCCGACATCCCAGACGCTACCGAGATTGCGATCATCGGCGCCGGACTGGCCGGACTGGCCGCGGCTCGCATCCTGACCGACGCCGAACGGCAGGTCGTCGTGCTTGAAGCCAGCGACGGGGTCGGTGGCCGGGTTCGCAGCGACATCGTCGAAGGGTTCACCCTCGACCGAGGGTTCCAGATATTGCTCGGCGCCTACCCCGAACTCGATCGCCAGTTCGATCGGGCTGCGCTCGACCTGCGACCGTTCGCTCCCGGCGCGCTGGTACGAATCGGTGACCGGCTTCGGCCCCTCGGAGATCCGCTTCGTCAACCCCGCACCCTGCTCAGCTCCGCGATCTCCCCGGTCGGTACCCTTGTGGACAAGACCCGGCTGCTCAACGACCGGATCCGGCTCCGGCGAACCGACACCCGAGACCTGCTTCGCCAACCCGACACCAGCACCGCCGAAGCGCTGCGTCAACGGGGTTACAGCTCCGCCATGATCGAACAGTTCTTTCGACCGTTCGTCGGCGGAATCCAACTCGACCCGACGCTGCAAACCAGCAACCGAATGTTCGACGTGATCCTCCAACAACTGTTTCGCGGCGACGCCTTGATCCCGGCGACCGGCATGGGTGCGCTCCCGGCCCAACTCGCGGCACGGCTCGATAAGGGCACCATTCACCTGAACCGTCCCGTGCACGACATCCAACCGGGGCAGGTACATTTCGAAGGGGGAAGCCTCTCGGCCGATCACGTCATCGTCGCCACCGACGGACCGACTGCGTCACGGCTGCTGGGGCTCCCTCCGGTGGAATCCAACCCGGCGACCTGCGTCTGGTTTGCAGCCGACACTCCGCCGCATCAACAACCGTTGCTGGTGCTTGATGGCGCCGGTCCCGCCCACAACATCGCGGTGATGAGCAACGTCGCTCCCAGCTATGCCCCCGACGGCCAGGCCCTGATTGCTGCGGCTTGCCCTGGCCAGTTCCTCCCCGACGCCGAACCCCGCGTCCGCGACCAGTTGCGGTCCCTGTGGGGTCCGGCGGTCGATCACTGGCGTCACCTTCGCACCGACACCATCGCCCACGGGCAGCCGGCCCAGCCGCCTTCGTTTCCGCCCAAACAACGCACCGCGCTTGGTGAAGGCCTCCACGTCTGCGGCGACCATCGAGACACCGCGTCGATTCAGGGGGCGTTGTTTTCAGGACGTCGGTGCGCGGAAACGATCCTGGCCCACCCGACTCGACCCAGCACGAACGGGTCGTAGCTCAGCGAAGTCCGTCGGCGATCACGGTCGCGGCGGCGGCAAGGCCCGAGCCCCCCAGCGGTGCATCCATTGACCGCAGCGCGGCTTCGATGGTGCCCAACGTTCCCATCACCGACGGCGGGTTCACGTGACCCATGTGACCGATCCGAAACATGTGCTCGGGGGCTAACACTCCGCGCCCGATCGTCAGCCCGGCACCCTGTTCGCATCGCCTCGCCAACTCCAGAGCATCCACCGACCCCGAATGCAGGGTGGTGACACCGTTGGCACGGGCGTTCAGATCTTCGATACACAAGGCGATTCCGTCGGGGCTCGCCCATGCGTCGGCCGCGGCTCGAACCGCGTCGGCCAGCACCTGATGCCGGGCCCAAACCGCCGGCAACCCGCCTTCCTCATCGATCATCCGAAGCGCTTCGCGCAGCGCGTAAAGGTGACTCACCGGCGGGGTACCGCCGTAGTTCTGGTACACCTGCTCGGCATTGATTCTCGAATCCCAATCCAAGTAGCGGAGCCGAAGGTCGTTGCCGTTGCCCCGTTGCACCGCCCGTTCGTTGGCCCACACCAGCGCCACGCCAGGCGGGGTCATTAGCCCTTTCTGCGACGCCCCCACCGTGACGTCCACCCCCCAGGCATCCATGTGGTATTCGTCGCAACCCAACGCCGCGATGCCATCGATCATGAACAACGCCGACGAACCGGATGCATCGATCGCCCGCCGCAGGGCCGCAACGTCGTTGCGAACCGAGTTGGCGGTGTCAACATGCACGCCGATAACCGCGGCAAACTCGTCGGCTGGTCCCGCCGCCAACCTCGCCTCCAACGCCGCAGGATCAACCGGACCGAACGGCGTTCCGGTCAGCACTTCGGTCTCGACTCCCGCAAATTTGACCGCTTCACCCCACATCAGCGGGAACCGGCCCGAATCCAAAACCAGCACCTTGTCGCGCCGGTTCATGGTGTTGGCGACCACCATTTCCCATCCAGCGTGACCGTTGCCGATCAGCATGAAGGCATGGCCGGTCGTGTCGGCAATCGCCGGCAGCCGGTCAAGCACCTCGGCCGAGACGTCAAGCAGTTCACCGTCGTAGATGTTGGGCATCGGCGTTCGCATGGCGTCCAACACCCGGTCCGGAATGATCGAAGGACCGGGGATGGCAACTAGGGCACGACCGAAGCGCAACGACATCGACCAGACGCTAGTTCTGTTCTCGCCAAAGGCAAGCGCGGCAAACGTCGACCCGACCGGTGAAGGTCAGGTCATCGCCAATCAGGCAGCCTGATCCCGGGATTCCGCAGTGGCGATCACAAAGTTGGCGAACGCCGGGCACTCGTCGAGCACCGACGAGAACTCACGCCGGTTGAACGCCAACACCTTGGTGTCCACCTGAGCGCTCACCGAGGCGGTGCGGCGGGCCTTACCCAACAGTGCGATTTCACCGGCGATATCGCCCGCGGTCAACACCGCCAGGTCCTCGCCGTCACGGGTCACACTCAGGCGACCGTTCAGCACGATCAGAAACTCACGACCAAAGGTGTCTTCACCCATGACGTTCTTGCCCATCCCGACCGTGACCGTCGTTCCTCGACGGGCAATGACGGCTAGTTCAGCCTCGGGGACAACCGCAGCCAGATCCGTCCCAGCCAACTCAGCGGGAACTTCGAAACGACGACGTAGCAACATTGGAAACCTCCAGAAAAGCGCAGCTTGGGGGAAGCTGCTACCAAAACGCTAGAGCCGAGTTTTGGCGCCGATGCGCGCGTGCGACAACAGTCACGCGTTTCGACTTTGATGCGCCGCGTGCATCACTCGAACGGCTCGAATCCCACCCTCCGCTCCGGGAATCATCCGGTTCATGGCGTAACAGCAGACCAGGTCGTGGGCGAGGTCAACGACCGCCATCGAGCCACCAAGGCCCGCCCAGAACACTGTTTGGTCGTTGACCCCCACCGGCATCGACGGGCTGTTGTGCCCAAACCCGATCCCCATCTTCACGTGGTTCTCGGTGATCGGGTCGGGTCCATCCCATTGGACTTCCAAAATCCGTTCGACCGTGGCCGGGGTCAGCGTCGGCCGGTCAATCGCCGGGTATCGGGTGACGAGGGTCAACAAAGCCGCCACCGAACGGGCGTTGCCGTGACCATTCGACGCCGGGAACTCGCTTTGTCGCCAACGCAAAGTGTTGACATCAGCCACCCGATCGGGCCCGTCGTTGGCGGCAGGCATCTCGTCGGTGCGCATCTCGCCGATCCGGTCCATCACCGATTCAGGAACACCAAGATGGAAGTCCACTCCGGTCGGGCCAGTGAGTTCGCGACGGATCCACTCCCCCATCGTCTGCCCGGTCACCCGCCGGACTACCTCACCGAGCAGCACCCCCTGAGTGAAGGCGTGATAGGCGAAACGTTCACCCGGGGCATGGGCCGGCGCCTGCGCCGCCATTCGTTGCGTGCAAACCACCGGGTCAAACATCTCGTCGTGACTGATCGGCGGATCAAACGTATGCAAACCCGCGGTGTGGCTCAGGACGTGACGGATCAGCACCCCGTCTTTGCCGGCGGCCGCGAATTCGGGCCAGATCGATGCCACCGGTTGATCAACCGACAGCAATCCTTGGTCGTGCAGGATCAGCACCGTCAACGCGGCGATGGTTTTGGTGGTGGACCAGACGTTGACCACCGTGTCGCGCTCCCAGGGCCGTTGCCCATCAACCGACGCGGCACCGGCCCAGAGATCGACCACCAGTTGGCCCCGGTCATACACCGCCACGCTGGCCCCAAGATCCCCACTTTCGGTGAAGTTCGCGGCCATGGCATCGGCCACCGGCTGGTACTGCGGGTCGTAGTTGCCGTGAAGTTCCGGCTCGGCCTGTTTGGTCATACGCCATCATGGCCGAGACCGAGCCGAGACGATGCTGCTAATCGTTCAGAAAAACTCGACAAACGGAATGGGCCAATGGCTAATCTCTGGTGCTTATGGCCGAAATCACCATCGGATCACGGATCCGCAAATCCCCCTTTTTCAACGCTGCCCGAGACGCCGGCGCAACCCACTACACGATCTACAACCGCATGTACATGCCCACGTCGTTCGGAGACCCGATCGGCGAATACGAACGGGTGATGACCGGCGTCTCGATCTGGGACGTTGGCGCTGAACGTCAGGTAGAGATTTCTGGACCCGACGCCAGAACCCTCACCGACCTGTTGTGTGCCCGGTCGCTGGCCAACTTGAAACCGGGACGGGCCCGCTACGCCCCGATGTGCAACCACGACGGGATCCTGATCAACGATCCAATCGCGCTGTGCCTTGCCGACGATCGCTGGTGGCTGTCGATCGCCGACAGCGACGTGCTGTTGCATTGCCAGGCGGTGGCGGGGGCCGGCGGGTACGACGTGCGGGTCGTGGAACCCGACGTCTCTCCGTTGGCCATCCAAGGGCCCAAAGCCGAAGCGGTCTGCCGTGACCTGTTCGGCGATTCGGTGATGGACGAACTCGGCTTCTTCCACCATCGGCCGATCAGCCTCGACGGGATCCCCATGGTGATCTGCCGTTCTGGTTGGAGCCGTCAGGGAGGGGTCGAGTTGTTTCTCACCGACGGCAGCCGCGGTCAGGAACTCTGGGATCGGGTGATGGCAGCCGGTGAACCGTACGGGATCGCACCCGGCACCCCGCACCAGATGGAACGCATCGAAAACGGTCTGCTGTCGTACCGGTCCGACACCGATGACGACACCGACCCGTTCGAGGCTGAACTCGGCAAATGGGTTGATCTTGACGGTCGAGATTTCGTAGGGCGGGCGGCGCTGATGAGCCGCCAGGCCGACGCCGGAGCACGACGGCGCTTGGTCAACGTCACCATCGACGGTGAGCTACCGGCTTGCGAGAATCCTTGGCCGGCAACCTGCGACGGTGCCCCCGCCGGTTCCCTCCGCAACGCGACCTGGTCACCGAAGCTCGGCAAAGCGGTCGGTCTGGCTTTGGTCCCGGTCGCCTACGCCCAGGCCGGCACCCAGCTCAACGTCGACGCCGACGGCAACCCGCTGGTTGTCACGGTCAGCGCCGTGCCGTTCGGAGAAAGCCTCACGGCTCCGGCCTAAAGCACCTGATCAAGCACGGCGGTGAGCGAGTCCACGGTTCGCTGCGGGTTGTGCAATTTGTCGAGCCCGAACAGGCCGAGGCGAAACGTCGAAAAGTCGTCTCCTTCGTCGCACTGCAACGGAACCCCTGCTGCGATCTGCATCCCGTGAGCCGCGAATTTGGCCCCTGATTTGAGGTCGGGATCGTCGGTGTAGCAAACCACCACACCGGGAGCGGTGAACCCTTCGGCCGCAACCGAAACCACGCCCCGCTCCGTCAGCGCGGCTCGCACCAAGCAGCCCAGTTCGTGCTGTTCGTCTCGAACCCGATCAAAGCCGTAGGCCTCGGTTTCGAGCATGACGTCGCGGAAATGACGCAACGCGTCGGTGGGCATCGTGGCGTGATAGGCGTGACCCCCAGCTTCGTAGGCGGCCATGATCTGACGCCATTTGCCTAGGTCGCAGGCAAAACTGGTGCTGGTGGTGTTGTCGAGTTGCGCCACTGCGGCCTCACTCATCATCACCAGACCCGCACACGGCGAACCGCTCCAACCTTTCTGGGGTGCCGAGACCAACACATCTACGCCAAGGGCCTGCATATCCACCCACATCGCCCCCGAAGCGATGCAGTCAAGGACCAGCAGGCCACCTACACCATGGACCGCGTCGGCTACCGCTCGCAGATAATCGTCGGGCAGCATCATCCCGGCTGACGTTTCGACATGCGGGGCAAACACCACCGCGGGGCGTTCCGCTTCGATAGCGGCCACAACCTCGCCGATCGGTGCGGGAGCGAACGGTTCCTGACGGCCGGGAACCGCCCGACGAGCCTGACAGACGGTGTGGCTGGCCGCGATCCGGCCCGTGTCAAGAATCTGCGTCCAGCGGTAGCTAAACCAGCCGTTGCGTACCACCAGCACATGCTGATCGGTGGCGAACTGGCGGGCGACCGCTTCCATCCCAAACGTTCCACTTCCGGGCACGACCGCAACCGCCGCTGCGTTGTACACCGACCGCAGCACCCGAGAAATGTCGTTCATCACGTTTTGGAACGACACGCTCATGTGGTTCACCGAACGGTCGGTGTAGACCACCGAATACTCCAGCAGGCCGTCCGGGTCGATTTCGGGGAGAAGTCCAGGCATAACGTCCGAGCCTAACTCTGCGGTAGGCGCGGGTCGTGCTGGTCGGGTAAACCATAGGGGTGCTGATCGTTGTTTCTCCCGCCAAATCACTCGACTACGAAACGAAGCTTCCGACCAAGAAGCACTCCGAACCGCGGCTGCTTGACCGCTCCGAGGAACTGGTCGACGCCATGGCGAGCCGCTCTCCGCAAGCCATCGCCAAACTCATGTCGGTCTCGACCGAACTCGCCGAACTGAACCACGAACGCTTCCAGGACTGGCACCGGCCGTTCACACCAGCCAACGCCCGACCGGCTCTGCTGGCGTTTAGCGGCGACGTCTACCTCGGCATGGACGCAGCCAATACGTTCACCGAACGCGACTACACCCACGCCCAAAAGACGCTGCGGATCCTGTCCGGGTTGTACGGCGTGCTTCGCCCGTTGGACCTGATGCAGCCCTACCGGCTCGAAATGGGAACTTCGCTGGCCAACCCGTACGGCAAAGACCTCTACGCCTTCTGGGGCGACCAAATCACCACGCTGCTCAACGACGATCTGGCGGCCAGCCCCGGTGCCAACGTGCTGGTCAACTTGGCCAGCAACGAATACTTCCATTCGGTGCAGTCCGAGAAACTCGACGGCCGAGTCGTGGCGCCGGTCTTTCTCGATGCCAAAGGCAACGGGCCGTTCAAGATCGTCTCGTTCTTCGCCAAACGGGCCCGAGGAGCGATGGCCGGCTGGATGATCCGCAACCGCGTCACCTCGCTGAAAGACCTGACCGCCTTCGACGAGCTGGATTACCGGTACGACCCGTCCCAGTCCACGGCGACACAACCCGTGTTCACCCGCACCGACGGGGGCGTCGCCGCAGCCAAGAAATGAGCGACGACCAGACGTTCGCCGATGCCATCGAAGGGTATTGCGGGTCGCTGAGCTACCAGCCGGGCCAACCGGTTTCGCTCCACATCTCCACCACCGCCGCCCGGTTTTCGGTCACGGTTCAACGCTGGGGAGCGGACCGCCAAACCGTCTGGTCGGCCGTCGATCAACCCGGTCAGCACCATCTCCCTCCCGCCGACGCCGACGCGCAGGGCTGCCGTTGGCCCGAGACACTCACCATCCCCACCACCACCGACTGGGAATCCGGGTTTTATCTCGTCACGCTCGAAGCATCCGAGGGACCCGAAGACGACCGAGGCGGTCGCGTTAACCACGCCGGGTTTGTGCTGCGGGCTGGCGATCGTCGCAACCGGGCGGTGCTGGTGCTCGCCACCAACACCTGGAACGCCTACAACACCTGGGGCGGCCGAAGCTTGTACACCGGTGGGCATCAGGTCAGCTTCGCTCGACCGTTTGCCCGCGGCATGCTGCACCGGCCGACAACCGAACGCGACGACCGCAAAGCCCGACCGGTGTACACCGGCGAAACGCCCGACATCGACGGGGTCACCTTTCAGCAGTACCGCACCGACCACAACTACCCGTCGGCGATCGGGTCAACCGGATGGTTCACCCACGAACGCCGGTTCGTGGAATGGGCTGAGGCGCTCGGCTACCGCTTCGACTATCTGATCTCAAGTGATCTCGACACCGACCCGCACAGTCTCGACGGGTACGACGTCGTGATCGGGGTCGGCCACGACGAGTACTGGTCGGCAGATCAGCGCCAACGGTTGGACGAATTCGGGGCCAGCGGCGGTGACGTCGTGTCGCTCAGCGGAAACACCATGTTCTGGCAGGTTCGCCTCACCGACACTGCGCCGGGGCTGGCCATGATCTGTCACAAATACCGAGCCCACCTCGACGATCCGGTGATGGGCAGCAGCGACGAATCCACCATGACCGGAATGTGGGCCGACCCGGTTGTGGGCCAACCCGAATGGTCGCTGCTCGGCGCTGGCAGCGCCTACGGGCTCTACGCCCGGTTCGGTGCGGCCACACCCCGCGGGGTGGGTGGTTTCGTGATCTACCGGTCCGACCATTGGATGCTTGACGGCACCAACCTCGGCTACGGCGATGTGCTTGGACGCGACGACGGGATCGTCGGATACGAAACGGTCGGATGCCCGATCCAACTCAACGACATCGGGCTTCCCGAGGCAGCGCCCCGCCCCGACCTTCCCGCCGAAAGCACCATCGTGGCGTTCACCCCTACCTCCAACCTGCGGGTCGGCCAGTATCCAAAATCGATCGCTGCGCTCAGCGATCAAGGAGACGCCGAATTCATTGCCGAACGGGTTTTCGGAGGGATCAACGACGAAAACCTGGCCCGAGCCATGCACGGCAACGCAGTGATGATGACCAGCCGGCCGTGGGGGGCGTCGGGCGGCACCATGACGGTGTGCGGCTCCACCGATTGGGTGTTCGGGCTTTCCGACCCTCAGGTTGCTCAGGTAACCGCCAACATCTTGAACCATTCGCTCACCGGCGAACGCTGATCACCCACCGGGGGCCGTGAGCTCCCGGAACCGGTCGAGATCGACGTTGCCTCCCGAAAGCGTCACCCCTACCCGCAACCCGGCGACATCGACGCGACCGCTGAGCAACGCGGCCAACGCACTAGCGCCACTGGGTTCGAGCACCACGTTGAGACGCTCAAACGCGAACCGCATCGCCGCCACGATCTCTGCGTCGCTAACCAGCACGATCTCATCGACCCGGTCCAGGATCACCGCCAGCGTTTTGTCGCCGGGCGATGTCGTCTGTTGGCCATCGGCGATGGTGCGGGGAGGGTCGATGGACACCAGTTCGCCGCGCTCCAGCGACTGTTTGACGTCGTCACCTGCTTCCGGTTCGACCCCTACCACCCGCACGTCACCGTGGGATTTGGCCACCGTTGCAGAACCCGAGATCAACCCTCCGCCTCCGACGCACACCAGCAACAGATCCACCGGTGCGTTTGAGAACAACTCCAATGCCACCGTGCCCTGTCCGGCCATCACCGACCAGTCGTTGTAGGGCGGAATCAACGTCAATCCCCGCTCGGCAGCCAACCGCTCGCCGATCGCTTCGCGGCTTTGCGAATAGCGGTCATAGAGGATCACTTCGGCGCCGTATCCGGCGGTCGCGGCCTGCTTGATCGCCGGGGCATCTTCGGGCATGACGACCACCGCCGGGACGCCGTGCAGCGACGCAGCCAACGACACCGCCTGGCCGTGGTTGCCCGACGAGTACGTGACCACCCCCTGTCGGCGCTGATCCGGTTCGAGAGAAGCCACCGCGTTGTAGGCGCCCCGGAACTTAAACGAACCGGTGCGCTGAAAACACTCGGCCTTCAGCCGTACCTGAGCACCACAGCGTTCGTCGAGGGTTCGACTGGTGAGTTCCGGGGTGACGTGGGCAACGCCCGCGAGTCGTTGCGCGGCTCGGGCGATGTCATCGACACTAAACGGGATACTCGACCCGGCAGGTTCAGGATCAACCATCCCCTGACGCTAGAGGGACCGGACGCTCGAGGGAAACGTCCCGCACCATCGGCAACCCAGCCCGTAGCCTTGAGCCCATGGCGCATCAGATCCTGCTGCTCAACGGCCCCAACCTCAACCTGCTCGGAACCCGAGAGCCAGAGATCTACGGGTCGGACACGCTTGACGACATCGTCGCTGCCGTCACCAACCTTGCTGCCGAGCGCGGCGCGGAGATCCGGCATCGGCAATCGAACGCCGAAGGAGATCTGGTTGACGCGTTGCAGGATGCGCAAAGCTGGGCCGACGGTGTGATCTTCAACCCGGGGGCGTTCACGCACTACTCCATCGCGCTGCGTGACGCCATCGCGGGCAGCGGGCTGCCGGTGGTTGAAACCCACCTTTCCAACGTGCACGCTCGAGAAACGTTTCGACATCACTCGGTGCTGTCCGCCGTCTGCCTCGGGGTGGTGTTGGGCTTCGGAAAGAACAGCTACTTCGCAGCGCTTGACGCACTAGTCCGTCACCTCGACGGTTCGTGAACGCCTCGGGTCAGCGGCTGAGCTGATGCCCAGTCAAGACCCGGACCACCACCAGATCGCAGCCGGCGGCATCGGCGGCCCGCTGGGCTTCGGCCACTCGGCGTCGGCCGGGGGCGGCGTCAACCATTCCCGCTCCGGCGATCACAAACCCGGTGCCGTACACCCACACCGAACCGCTGAGCAGAAAACCCATTAGCCCGACCGCCACCGCGATCTGGGCCAAACCGATCCGGGTGAACGTGGCACGCTGAAACGAACGGGCGAACCGGGCCGCGTCTGCGAAATCCCAAGCCGGAGTCAACCGGGGGGCAACTAGCTGGGCGAACGTTCCGACCAACGCCACCAGGACCGCGCCGGTCGTGGTGTCCAGACGGTCGAGGCCCTGCCCTGACGCCAACGTCACCGGAAACCAGAGCAGCACCATGGCGTTGGCCAGGGTCAACCAGACCATCCGCATCGAATCCAACCCCGACCGGTTTAGCGCCATAGACCGCATGCCGAGCACTGGCACGACCAGCAACGGCAAACGACGGACGACCGGCCACCAGCCCGGATCTCGGTCAAGCCCCATCAGGTCAGACCGATACCGGCGGCGGCCATTTCCGACCGCGCCGCTTCGGTCGTGTCGGCCGCAACCCCAGCGCAGTAGGCCAGCAGCACGTTGGTTTCGAACCCGCGGGCCGCGGCGTCCAACGCCGTGGCTTTGACACAGTGATCGGTGGCAAGCCCCACCACATCCACCGCCTCGACGGCCCGGTCCCGGAGCCACCGCTCCAGATCAACCCCGTCACCCGACGTTCGAGCAACGGCTGGGCTTCCAACGGCTGGGCTTCCAACGGCTGTGCCGTCGAAACCGGTGTAGCTCGGACTGGTTTGGCCTTTGAGAAACACCTCGTCAACTGCGATGGTCAGCTCCGGGTGAAACTCGGCTCCGTTGCTTTCGGCCACGCAATGCACCGGCCAAGTATCCACGTAGTTCGGTTCGGTACCGGTCGGGGCGAAATGCGATCCGGGATCGACATGCCAGTCCTTCGTAGCCACCACCGCGTCGTAGCGGCCGTTGGCCCGGTTGGTTCCCACCAGCGACGAAATCGAGCGGGCAACTTCAGCCCCACCGGCGACCGCCAGCGATCCCGCTTCGCAGAAATCGTTTTGCACATCCACCACGATCAGGGCCCGCACCATTGACCTTCTCCTCTACTCGCTGACGGCCGGACCGTTGACAACTCCGGCGTGCACCGGGGCCGACAACGGTTCCTCCACACCTTCCCAGATGGTCGGGATGGCCGGGGCGCGCTCGGGCCAAGGGGTTCGGTCGGCGTCCAACAGCTGGGTTCGGCGTTGCGCGCAGCGGGCCTGAGCCGCGGCCGGGTTGGTGAGATCCACCACCACTTCACCGTCGCGCATCAACGACACCTGAGGGGTCATCGAATCGCCCTCGAGATCTACGGGAAGCACCGAGAGCACTTCGGCACTAAACCGGCCGTCGGCATCAAGCGTTCGGTGGACGTCTTTGCGCCCACCCAAGGTGCGTTTGCCGGGGGACAGTTTGCCCACCGCTCGTAGCTCACTGGACGGGTCGTCATCGTCGGCGATCGACACCAGTTTGTAAACCATCGACGCGGTGGGGTGTCCCGAACCGGTGACCAGGCTCGTTCCGACCAGGTAGGCGTCGATCGGGGCGTTGGCCGCTTCGAGTTCTGCCATCTTGAACTCGTCGAGGTCGCTGGACACCACGATCCGGCAGCTCTTCGCACCCAGTTCGTCGAGCAACGCCCGCGCCGCCAGCGTTTCGCTCAGCAGGTCACCGGAATCGATTCGCACCGCGCCAATGTCGGTACCAACCGTCGCCACCGCCCGCCGGATCCCTTCCGCGACATCGAACGTGTCGACCAGATAGGTCGAGTCGGCGCCAAGCGTTTCGCTCTGGGCGGCGAACGCATCACTTTCAGACCGATGAGCCAGCACAAAGGCATGGGCGGTCGTGCCGCCGGTCGGGATGCCGTAGCGCCGTCCCGCTTCCAGGTTGGAGGTGGTGTCGAACCCACCGACGAAACCCGCTCGGGCCGCAGCCACTGCCGACTCGGGGTCGGTTCGACGCGAACCGCCTTCGATCAGGAGGCGATCACCGGCCGCGTCGGACATGCGAGCCGCGGCCGACGCCACCGCACTGTCGTGGTTGAGGATGGACAGCAAAACCGTCTCCAGCACCACACATTCGGCAAACGAGCCGGTCACGGTCAACACCGGACTGTAAGGAAAGAACAGTTCACCTTCGGCGTAGCCGGTGATGTCGCCGCTGAACCGGTAGTCGGCCAACCAATCGACCATCGGCCCGGGCGCCACCACCCCCGCGGTCACCAGATGATCGATAGTGGATTCATCAAAACGAAAGCGGCCCACCGCTTCGAGCATCCGGTCGATGCCGGCGACCACGCCGTAGGCCCGCCCAGCCGGCAAACGGCGAGCAAAAAGTTCGAACACGGCGCGCCGGTGAGCCACCCCAGAACGGAGAGCTGACGCGACCATGGTCAGCTCGTAGTGGTCGGTCAGCAGCGCAGACGACGGTTGCACGGCCACTACGCTAGCGCCAGCGTCGGGCCGCCCATTCAGCCGTAGGATCGGAGCACCATGACTGCAACGAGTCCGTTCCAGATCCTTCACTCGATTTCCTCCGATCCGTCGGGGCTCAAAGGCAAACAGATCGGTCGGCAGACCCGACGACGCGTTCTCGGGTTCGCTCGCCCGTACCGGCGACTCATCGTGGGTTTCGTCGCCACCGTGGTCACCGCCACCATGCTGGGCTTGCTTCCACCGCTGCTCATCCGGGAGGTGTTCGACAACGCGATTTCTTCCGGTGATTCAAGTCTGCTCAACCTGCTGTTCATCTTGATGGTGGTGGCCGCGGTTGGTGAAGCGCTGATCGGACTGGTCGAACGCTGGCTATCGGCCCGGATCGGTGAGGAACTGATCTTCGACCTACGGATCGCCCTGTTCGACCATGTGCAACGGATGCCGCTGGCGTTTTTCACCCGCACCCAGACCGGAACCTTGATCTCGCGTCTCAACAACGATGTGATCGGGGCACAACGGGCGTTCACCGGCACGCTCGGGACCGTGGTCGGCAACGTCATCACGTTGATCGGAACGTTGGCCACCATGCTGGTGCTGGAATGGCGCCTGACCTTGATGGCGGTGGTGATCCTTCCGGTGTTCGTGATCCCTGCCCGCCGGGTAGGGGCCGGGCTGTCCGACATCACCCGCGAAGGGATGAACCTCAACGCCCGCATGAACAACACCATGACCGAACGGTTCAACGTGGCTGGTGCGTTGCTGGTCAAATTGTTTGGACGCCACCGGGCCGAAGCCGACGACTTTGGTAGCCACGCCGGCCGGGTGCGAGACATCGGGGTCCGTTCCGCCATGTACAGCCGGATCTTTCTCGCTGCGCTCACGCTGGTCGGGGCGATCGGCACCGCCTTGGTGTACTGGTGGGGAGGCCATCAGGTCATCGACGGCAACATCACCGAAGGCACGCTGGTGGCGCTCGGTTTGTTTACCGTGCGGATCTACCTTCCCTTGACTTCGTTGTCGAACGCCCGAGTTGACGTGATGTCCGCGTTTGTCTCGTTCGAACGGGTCTTTGAGGTGCTCGACACTCCCAACCCGATCGTCGACGCCGACGACGCCCGTGCGCTTCCGTCGCCCCGGGGCGCGGTGGCGTTTAACGAAGTGACGTTCCGGTATCCCGCCCCTCCGGCCGGTACCCCCGCTTCGTTGGGAGGAGACCAGCCGGGCGGAAACAGCAATGTGCTGCGTGGGGTTTCGGCGGTGATCGAACCGGGGCAGATGGTGGCGATCGTCGGACCTTCCGGGGCTGGCAAAACCACGATGACCTCGCTGGTCCCCCGCCTGTACGACGTCACCGGCGGTTCGGTCACGATCGACGGGATCGACGTGCGCACCCTCACGCAGGAATCGTTGCGGCAGGCCATCGGTGTGGTCAGCCAGGATCCGCACCTGTTCCATGACACGATCGGGGCGAACCTTCGCTACGCCCGCCCGGACGCCAGCGACGCCGAACTTACCGAAGCCTGCACTGCGGCTCGGATCCACGGCGTGATCGCCAGCCTCGATGAAGGCTACGACACGGTGGTTGGCGAACGGGGTTACCGGCTTTCCGGCGGCGAGAAGCAGCGGTTAGCGATCGCCCGGATGCTGCTCAAAGACCCGGCGATCGTCATCCTCGACGAAGCAACGTCGCACCTCGACACCGAAAACGAGGTGCACGTGCAGGAGGCGCTGGCCCACGCCTTGAAGGGCCGCACTTCGCTGGTGATCGCGCACCGCTTGTCAACGATCGTCGCGGCCGACCAGATCCTGGTGCTCGACCAGGGCGTCGTTGTCGAACGGGGAACTCACGAAGCGTTGCGGGCCGCCGGTGGGCTCTACGCCGAACTGTACGACTCGCTGGTTCGCGGCGAGCAGGCCTGATCCAGGTTTCGTTAGCGAACCGCGCTGGGGGCAACCGGGGCGCCACCGGCCCGATGCAAACCGGCGGTCGTGGCCATGAACCGGCTACGCATCAGCAGCAGCGCCGCCACCCCCGACACCGCCACCATCCGGTACATCCCGGGGTACCCCCAAGTTTCGGCAACGAGACCCAGCACCAGCGTCCCGACCGA
>Ga0208785_1000060_pt1 | contig 39978 bp, 46 predicted proteins | sample DEB08_DNA_2_FD_185499 | JGI IMG/M metagenome (GOLD analysis project Ga0208785, IMG submission 185499) | Aqueous microbial communities from the Delaware River and Bay under freshwater to marine salinity gradient to study organic matter... | ecosystem: Environmental > Aquatic > Marine > Coastal ...
TTAACGCTTACCACAGCATCGATGCTGAAGCTGAATTGACTTCAATGTTGTCAGAATATGTATCAATGGAAATTGATCTTGAAATTCTTGATATGTTGTTGTCATCTGCTCCAACCGTTGAATATTGGTCTGCAGTAAACAACGAAGTATGGAACGGATCAGCATTTGATCAAACATCTACTTCAACTGGTGGATTCTACAACACTCAAGGTGGATGGTTCCAAACTTTAGGTACTAAACTTCAAAAAGTATCTAACAAGATCCATCAAAAGACCTTAAGAGGTGGAGCTAACTTCCTTGTAACTAGTCCAGCTGTTGCAACTATCCTTGAATCTATTCCTGGATTTGCTGCTGACACTGACGGTAACTCAATGGAATTTGCTGCTGGTGTTCAAAAAGTGGGTGCTATCAATAACAGATACACTGTATACAAGAACCCATACATGAAAGAGAACGTAATCCTTATGGGTTATAGAGGTGCTCAGTTCCTTGAATCAGGAGCGGTATTTAGCCCTTATGTTCCACTTATCATGACTCCATTAGTGTACGATCCTAAGAACTTTACACCAAGAAAAGGTGTAATGACTCGTTACGCTAAGAAGGTTGTCAGACCGGAATTTTATGGGAAGGTATATGTTAAAGGTCTTGAGACTCTTTAATATTATTCTCGTAATATTTTATAAGAAAGTGTCGGCATTTATTTGTCGACACTTTTTTTATGTTTATTGTATTATTTTCCATAAAAGTCTATATTTATAATAAAGAATAAGTTTTATGGTAATATACGAAACAATAAATAAAATAAACGGAAAACGTTATATTGGTAAAGATAAACACAATAATCCAAACTATCTCGGTTCGGGTAAAATACTCAATAAAGCTATTGATAAATACGGTAAAGAGAACTTTGTTAAAACAATATTAGAACATTGCGACTCAGAAGACCATATGGCAGAAAGAGAACGCCATTGGATTAATATCACTAATGCGCAGGCTTCGGAACAGTACTATAATATAGGCGAAGGTGGTTATGGTGGAGATAACATAACACACAATCCAAACAGAGATTTGTTCATCGAGCGTGTTAAGGAGAATAGAAAAACACATCCTACATGGAAGCCAACTGCTGAGAATAAACAAAATATGAAAACCGCCGCTCAAGGTCGTTACACACTAGAATGGTTTCAGTTGAAATATGGCAATGAAGAAGGCGAACGCCGTTATAAAGAACGTAATCGCCGCTTATCAACAAGATATTTAGACGATAAAACAGAACGATGGTTGAATGAACTTACTCCTGACATATTAATAGAGTTATTGAAAGAAAAAACACAAGAACAAATAAAACAGGAATATGGCATTACTCATAAGCGATTATACAAAAAATATCAAGAGTTTTGGGGATATAATACATACACAGAAGTTAAGAAACACGTATTGTAGAAAATGGCTGCACTTTTTTTATGTTCTTTAATTAGTTAACAACATATTTATTAATAGTATGGATAGATATGATAAATTTTTTAAACGCGTAGATTTAGTACAAAATCAAGTAGCTAGAGAAAATTTAGCTGAAGAAAAAAAGTCAAAGCTGAACAAGAAACGCATTCAACAACAAAATGCAGAACGATTTGCTGAATATCAACAAATATTACGAGCAGAATTAGAAGCGAGGATTTTTGCTAATGTTAGTAGCACTGGGGGTGGTACAAGTAGCACCGGGGGTGAACCATCATTCTCCTTCGGCAATGCCCTTCAATTTGATGGGGTGAATGATTATGTCGCTTTACCCGAAAACATAGCTTTAGGTGATATAGCAACAGGTAATATTTCTTTTAGTGGTTGGGTTTATTGCGATACCGCGATAGGTGCAACAGGAGGAATGTTATTTGATTTGGGTGCTAATGCTCTAGCAGATAATTTAAGATATTTTCCACGACTGATTTATAATACTACTCAAAATCAATTTCAACTTAGTAATAATAACAGTTTTTATGCCAATGCGTATTTAAGTGGCTATGTAAACATATTTGGCAATTCAAACGCTATATATTTTGGAAGTAATACATCAAATTGGCATCACATAGGCTTTTCAACAGATTGCACAGATTTAACACGCCTTAAAATATACGCAGACGGTGTAAAAATTTTTGAGGGTAGATTAAATGGAAACACTGTTGGAAGATATACTTATACTTCTGGTGCTTTTGCAGTTTTAGGTCAGATTTTCAATAGCACAAATAGACTTAAACACGCCGCTGATGAATATGCGTTTTTCCCAACTGTTTTAACAGACCAACAATTTGCAGATTTATACAACAACGGGAATGGTAAATTAGCCACCGATATTGCAACTCCTACGTGGTATAGTAGATTTAATGGAGAGACTGGAGACACAGCAGTGGTAGACGAGATAGCATCAAATAACGGAACACTTAACAATTTTAACACAGCCACTTGTTGGGTAGAACATTAATTATGAAATACGGATACATTTATAACATACAAGACACTCCAAGCGGTAATTTTTGGACACAATCAAGAGAAATTGAGTTACTTGATGGTTCAATTGTTTACGGCTGTGAGGGTAATTTTGAAATAGAAGAAGGCAAAGGTCAGATGTTTACTCGACAAAATTTCATTACGTGGTTAGAGGAAAATAGAAAACAAAAAAACCAATGATATTAAAATAAAAGATACTATGATATAAAATATATAATATTATATAATGTATATTTATATTAAATGAACAATGATATAGAAATACCATGGCAAACCTTTCAAAAATTGCCAAATATTCAACGTTTGCCGTTAAATGAACAACGTCTACAATATCATTATTATATTCAATCATTAGAACGAACAATACATAATTCACAAATTCAAACATGGGACACCGTACCTGATGCTGGATTATCGCCATTAGATATTCTTCGAGCATCATTCTTGTTGCAAGAAAATGGAGATTATATTCTTCAAGAAGACGGGTCTAGAATAAGGTTAGCATAATGGCAGATTTACCAATATCAGGATTACCGGCAGCAAGTTCTTTAACAGGTACTGAATTATTTGCTGTCGTACAAGGCGGCGTTACTAAATATACTACTGCAACTAACATAAACTATGTTACATCAAACAATTACGGATTGTTTAATCAAACAGGTTCATCAACACCAGTAACGGGTAGTATTGTAGAAGAAAATCTAATCGGTGGTGGTGTAGGAACACTTTCAGTTCCTGCAAATGGATTCAAACAAGGTGATGCATTTCATGCAATACTTACAGGATTATGTACTTTCCATAACGGTGATTCATTAGATATTAGAGTTAAATCAGATAGTGTTACATTAGCCGAAACAGGAACATTAACTCTTGCAAATGCATCTAACAAAAGATGGAAATTGGAAATATATTTTTCTATAAATCAAATTGGTGCTGCTGGTACAGCTGAAATCACATCAGCGGGTACGTTTATGTATAGTGAAGACCAAGCAGGTAAGTTTAATGGAACTAATTTTAGTCTTATAAATTCATCATCATTTGATACAACAATTGATAATACTTTAGCAATAACATCACAATTTGATGATGTTGATTGTTTTATTCAATCAAAGATTTTTACACTTAATAAAACATTTTAATCGTTGATATTTATTAATAAAGGAAACGGATGGGAGTCTTTTCAACCAATTTAGCAGAAATAACATCAGGCGGATTAATTTCGTCGAGTCATGCTTCAGATTTATACGGGGTATTGTCTGGAAGTATACGAGAAGATGTAGTAATCTCAGGATCATTTACTATATCAGCCGGACCAGTTGTATTTTTATCAGGTTCTGCAACTCAATTCGTAGTAACAGAATCAATTCACACTACACTAACATCTACATCAGCATCAATAACGTCGGCATCAATAAGCAACATATATAACAATGTTACTATTGAATCAGCAAGTATATCACACAATGCAACAGACTTTACCATTAATGGTACAGGGTCAGCTGATAGAATTGAAGTTGGAAGTTCAACCGTAACAGATACTACACTAACTAGTACATCCGCTTCAATTTCATATGCATCAGTAACTGATAAATTTATATCAGAAGGCACCATTCTTTTTTATACAGCATCACTTCCAACATCTGATCCTGCAGTGAATGGGCAATTATGGAGAAGTGGTAGTTATTTAATGATAAGCACAGGTTCAATATAATATGGCAGCACCAAGAGTTAAATATGCAATGCAATGGAGAATCCGCTACGACGGTAACCTTGTAGACGTACTTGATAGAATACGAGCTATTCGCATGGTACTTATGTGTAATATCGATAAAGATTTAGGACGAGGTAAAGAATTAATTACAGTTAAAATCTTAACACCATATCCTCCTAGAAAGTCATATCAAGCAGTTCGACAATTATCTTTAGGTAAGATTGAAACACTTCACGATATTCAATTAGTAGAAACGTCGCTAACAAAACTGTTTTAAGGAACAAGTTATGACAACAAACAAAACAAAAACGCCGCCCAAGAATCCTGTTAGATTTTCATTATCACTTTCAGAAGAACAGAAGCGAGCTAAAACAGAAATATTAAATCATCCATTTAATTTTATATTAGGTAAAGCAGGATCTGGAAAAACATTGTTAGCAGTACAAGTTGCGTTAGATATGTTTTTTAAAAAACAAATAAACAAAATTGTTATAACAAGACCAACAGTATCAAATGAAGATAATGGGTTCTTACCAGGTTCATTAGATGAAAAAATGGAGCCGTGGTTAGTTCCAATACGAAGCAATATGAGAAAGGTTTATAACAAACCAGACATATTAGCAAAAATGGAATCGGAAGAAAATATTGAATTAGTATCATTGACCCATTTCCGTGGTCGAACTTTTGATGATGCAATTGTTGTAATTGATGAATTTCAAAACTTAACCAAGCAGCAACTTCAAATGGTATTGTCTCGGTTAGGTAAAGAATCAACAATGATTTTGTGTGGTGATATGCAACAAATTGATTTAAAGCACAAAAATGATTCTGCAATACATGAAGTTGCTAAACTTCAAGGGTCTGAATATGTAACAAAGATTATATTAAAAGACAATCATAGACACCCAGCACTTGATGATGTACTTTCTTTGTTAAACGAATATTGATATTTTCAGTACTGATATTTATTAATAAAGAATCAGTATGGACTATTCAGAAAACGTAATAATTTGGCCAGGTAGTTCATCTTTCAGCCCAGGAAAGACACCATTTGGATATTTTGATTCTGATGCTATTTTTCAAGAGCATGCAGATAAATTTGCAAGTTTTGCAGCAAATCATTTAGGATATCCGGTATTAGACGTAGAGCTGCAAGATGTGAACTTCTATACAGCATTTGAAGGTGCTATAATTGAATATTCTAATCAAGTTAATCAAGTTAATATTGCAAATAACTTGCTTAATACATTAGGTATACAAACCGGCTCGCAGTATCTTCAAGGAGGTTTAACCGGCAAAGCAGTAGGAACATCACTTTCATATATTACTAAACTTTCTAAAGCGTATGGAACTGAAGCTGATTCAGGTGGTAATGTAAAATGGCATAAAGCATATTTGAGTGTTACTTCAAGCGTACAAAAATATTCTATCAGAGAAGCAGTTTCTGCATCATTAGGTATTGAATTAACAAATACATCGTCAATTGAAATTAAAAGAGTTGTTCATACAGTCCCTCCAGCAATTATCAGATATTTTGATCCATTTGTAGGAACAGGATTAGGTTCGCAACAATTATTAGATTCATTTGATTTTGGAGGAATGTCTCCGTCAGTTAACTTTATGATGATGCCAATTCATTCTGATTTGCTTAGAATACAGGCAATTGAATTCAACGATCGTATTAGAAAATCGCATTTCTCATTTGAAATACATGGAGATGACATTATCATATATCCAGTACCTGGAACAGAACGAGGAAATGCATCAACGCCTTATTTTGATAAAGTCTGGTTTGAATTCTTATTTGAAGAAGAAAAAGCAAAAGACGCCTTATTATTTGGTAATACGGCGGTTTTAAACGGTGTGGTTTCGGACGCATCTAATATACCATATAATTATCAACAATACAGTACAATTAATGATATGGGGCGTGCGTGGATTCTTAGGTATGGGTTGGCACTCGTAAAAGAAATGTTAGGTCGTATACGAGGCAAATATAGCACAGTACCTATCCCAAATTCAGAAGTAACACTTAATGGCGCGGAATTGATTTCTGAAGCCGCTTCTGAAAAAAGTGATTTGATTACACAATTAAGAGAATTTTTAGATAAAATGACACGAGAGAGCATGTTGCAAAGACAAGCAACAGAAGATGAAGCTTCAATGAATGTCCTGTCTAAGGTTCCGACTAAAATATATATTGGATAGAAATATGGCATTATTCGGTACGCAACGAGATGCAAAGTTTATGGCATCAATTAATTCGGAAATAATGAATCAGATCGTTGATACTGAAATTGAATTCTACAAACTTATTGTAGAAGAATCTGAATCTAACTTATATGGTGAATCAGATAAAAAGTCATTCTATCAGTCCATACTTATTCCTGCACTTATTACTAAAGAAGGTAAAAATGCAAGTCAAGATGATTATGGACATAACTATACAAGAACAATGCAATTTGCAATATCAAGAGATACAGCAGAAAAATCAGGATTTTATCCAGAAGTTGGCGACATTGCATTTTGGGACAATGAATATTATGAATTAGACAATGTTGATGCAAATCAATATTTAGCCGGCAAGAATCCAGAAACATGGCAGAATGGAGATAGTCACGGATTCAGCGTATCAATTGTTTGTGATGCTCATGCAACAAGACAAACACCACAAGCTATTCGCAATATTCGTTATGGCGGAACAACTAACGATCAAACATATAAAGGACATTGATGCCGAGATATAACAGAGAAAATATTGATCGAAAGACGAATAAACCAAATCCATCTAGAACTGAAACACCTAGAGAAGATTTGATATTGAATCGAGCTACACAGATCAGAAGAGATGATGATGTAATTCGAACACCGCGTCGTACATTGTATGATATAGACTTTGCAATGAAATGGTTCGTTGAAAATGAAATACAACCACAAGTTACTCATAACAATGAATTGATCATTGTACCAGTAATTTTTGCAAATGGAGAGAAATGGGATAGTGTACGACGTTTAGGATATCTACGAGATGAAAAGGGTATGCTTCAATCTCCGTTGGTTGTGCTGAAAAGAAATACAATGACCGAACGGGATCAACTTAAAAAACTTGATACTAATAGACCAGTGTCAATTGATGGTATCGGCAATCAGATGTATTATAGATCAAAATACAACAAAAGAAATCGATATGAAGATGAATTGTTTCCTATACCAATAAACAATCCGCAAGAGTCAAAAGAAATATATGCAATTAATATTCCAGAATATGTTGATATAGAATATGATTTAATGTTGTGGACAGATTTCACTACGCAGATGAATGAATTGGTAGAACAGTTTATGCCATATGGTGGGTTTGCTTGGGGCAATGAACAAAACAAATATCAGACTCATATGAGAGCATTCAATTTTGAAACATTGAATACTGTAGGAGAAGACCGTTTAGTACGAGCAACAACGTCGTTAACAGTTAAAGGAACATTGCTAGCAGAACAAGAATTTAGATTATCAACTCTTCAAAAAGCATATTCAATTAAGCGAGTAAGATTTGATACGGTTATAGATGTTGGATTAGATTTGTTTTCGACAACTGTTGTTCCGGAACAATTACTTCAGTTTCAATCACAAGTACTTGCAGGAGGCTCTGTAACAGTTTCTTCAACTGGAGGAGCTAGCGGCGGAACATCTATAAATGCAGAAACAATGTCATATTTAGTTGATTTAACAGAAAAACAAGCATCATATTCTAGCAATACAACAGTTACCGTGTCTGGTGCAGCTTCAATTAATCCGACAACATCTTTAGCAGCAACTAAAGCAGAATTTGATATTTACATTAACGGTCAATATATTGATAAAGCTGCATATACATGGACGCCAACAACGAGTGCAACACAAACAATTGTATTTGATACTGACACATTAGGATATACAATTGAATCAGATGACGTAATAATTGTTAATGGGAGATGGGCATAATGGCAAGGCTAAAAGGTAAACAACTTGCAAAACATTTAAAATTAACAGGTTCGTTAGCAATTTCCGGGTCAGATGATACTACATTGCCTAATAGTGCATCTGTTGATATTGTAGGGGGTATTAACATCGAAACCGCAGCAACAGGTAGTACATTAGGTATTATTGATGCAGGATTTTTTCCTACTGGTAATGGCAAGACGATTGTTCCGTAAATGTTGATATTTATATAAAATAAAGGATTTGTAACGAAATGGCTCAAGTAATTCAACATAAAAGAGGTGGATTAGACAATTTAAAAAACATTGATCCTGTATATAGAGGTGAATTTGTTTTAGCAACTGGATCATTGTCAATTCACAATGCAGATGGCGCTAACGGAACACAAGATGTAGAAATAGCGTTCATTGGAGGCGTATCTGACTATGAACCAGTAACAAAATTTTTAACTGGCGGCGGATTGCCGTCAATAACAACAGGTACGCATGGAACATATTTAGATGGAATTATTTGGTATGATTCAAGTTCGGGTCAGCAATACCAATTAAATGCAACCGTTACAGCGACAGAAGCAGGAGCAGCAGATTACACAGGAAGCCACGTAGCAATAACATCCCCAGTATCAAATGGACAAGGAGCAATTGGTGATGCTGAAGACGGCACATATACAGATGGATTATTTACTGATTTTACATCAACAACGCCGGTAGGAACTGCAGTAGATAGATTCAATGAAATACTTAAAGCATTATCACCAGCACCAGCCCCAGACTTAGATAATATAGATGGTAATGACACCGGGGTATCTGCAGAATTATCATTTGGATCGTCATTTGCAATATCAGGGTATGTATCAGCATCAGGCATTGGAAGTTTATCTGCAGTAGATCAAGATGGGACATTTACAGTAACATCTGCAGGAAATGATTTACGAAGAGGTGTATTTAACGGATCAACTACTATTGATGGTGATTTGAACGAAGACGTTGCAGCAGATGGTATTAATTATCCTGCCAATGCATTTGGTGATGCAAACTTAGGAACATTATATTTAGAGCTTAACGGAAGTAATATTCATTCAGTTGATTTAACAACATTTACATCTGGTGATGATGTTAATGCTAATGGGTCTGGATTTAATCTTACAATTACTTCAAGTGCACAGTTCCCAGATACAACAGAATTAGATGCATTTCAACATAGAACAGGAACATGGAAAGTTCATCCAAATGATCAAAATGAATATGGATGGAATTATGCTCGTGTTAAACATGTAGTTGGCGCAACAACAAAAACAACGAATTATGTTACATGGGTAAATGACCCATCTGCAAGTAATGCAGCTAATGATGTAAACTTTACAGAAGAAATATTGGCTAATTTATCATTGTCAGGAACAAATTATATCAGCGGCGTTAAATATTTTACGGCTGGAACTGCAGAATATACAGCATCATTTGAAAATGCTTATATAAATGTATACAGTTCAGCTGCAGATGCAATTTCATACAATGAAACCAATATCAATGCAGTTTCAAGTGAAGTGATGCCGGCACTAAGTGGTGCAGATCCTGCATCTGAAACAGTAACATTGAATAAGACATTAACATTGCCTAGCAACACAAGAATATTAAATTCTAATATTGCAATTAGCACAACAGTTAAAAAGCCACTTCGTAGCAATGTTACTTCAACATCGCTAACATCAGGTAGTTTTTTATACAACAACGAATCAAATACTTCAACATTAACATCAGAAACATTCCGAAAAGAAAATTATCGTGTCAAAGCTGCAGATTATGCAACGCAAGGCAGTGTTCCAACCACAACGGGCGATACGGGGTATTGGGAAGATGGTTCATCCAATTTAGGTAATGTAGATTTAAGTACAGAAAATGGATTACTTGTATATGACAGAAGATTGATTTCTCCAACTAACGGAACATATTCATTGAATGGTGGTGATTTTGATGGTGCAGTAACTAACGGTCCGACATCTAATGCTGATTATTCAGGTATTGCAAGTGGCACAAGTTTGACATTCTACCGAATATTTAAAAACACAACCGGAGGAACAGTATTTTCGTTCGATTTAAATATTCAAGGAACCGGAACATTAGTAGCAAGTCCTGCATCAGGCAATCAATTCAAAATGGAATTTAGATTGCCGACTAATTCAACAACAGGTTTTGGAACTACGTGGATTGATGGAACGAACGGAACTTATGTAGTAGGAACATTAGATACATCGTTAGATTTAACAAATGAATATACAACATTGACACAAGGTATATCAAACAATGACTATATTGTAGTAAGAGTTACAGCACGAGGAGATTGGACAGGTTTTATTGATGCAATGTCAGTAACATTTTAAATGAAATAGGAACAATATAAATGGCATTATCACAAACTAATATCAATTTGATTACGCTGAAGAAAGCGTTAGGTCTGTCGCATACCGCAACAGCTAAAGCTCTTCCTGCTAACGAATCAATTGGTACAACGGCACAATTAGGTACGAGCATCGTATTTGGAGAAGCAATACCAGCAGCCCCCATATCAGCTTCATTGTATGATCAAACAAGCGGTGTTGTTGAATATGTTCGTTTAGAATTAGAAGAAATAGCTGGTACTAACGGTCAAGGTTATGCAATTAAACTTCCTACGGATTATGAAGCAAATTCATCAAACACAAAAGCTGGTAATGGTACATTTGACAACAGCACAAATCTATATGATACGCTTGGTGGCATACAAATTATTCCTCCCGGCCTATTCGGTACAGTTTATTCTCCTATACTATATGATGATGATGGTACAGCAACAAAAGGCTCTGGCGATGTTATTGCAGCATTAGATGCGAGAGATTGGATTGTAGATTATTATGCTGGTATATACTTCCAAGAAGATACAGCAAATACAACAGGTGTTCCTGCATATTTAGAAGCATGGATATTTATTGGCGATTTTGCTGATACTGCTATTACAAATGCATTATCGGGAGCTGGAATATTTACAGCTACTGGTTCATTTCACGCAACTACAAATGATCTTCAAATAACCGGTAGTTTAGTTGTAACAGATGGAGTGTCTGGATCTTTCTCTGGTAGTTTTGAAGGAGATGGATCGGGTTTAACAGGAATTCCGTCTAGTGCTATTACAGGATTGCAATTATTCCGTATTACATCAGGTAGTGTATCTGCGTCTGTCAATGTCGACTCAACCAGCATATTCAATGTTATTAGTTCTAGTTCAGAATTATTGAAATTGGATAGCAATGGAACATTAACATTACAAGGTGATGTTGTTGCAGAAAATTATATTATAAGTTCTTCTGTAACATATATGACACAGTCATTTAGTAGCGGTTCAACCATATTTGGTGATAGTTTAGACGATACTCATTTATTTACGGGTTCATTATTTATTACAGGATCGACATTTGAATCTATACCTCAAGCAGGAAACGACACATTAGTTGCTTATTTAGACTCTGGTAGTGGAGAACTTAAATTTAGTAATATCATAGACGGAGGATCATTCTAAAATGAGCCAAGTCATAAAGCTTCGCAGATCTAGTATTCCTGGAACACGTCCTGTAGATTTAGAGGATGGTGAATTGTCTGTGAACGTATATGACGGAAAGCTCTTTTTTAAACGAGATGATGGTACGGCTTCAATTGAAGAAGTATTTGTTACAGACACGTGGATAACTGGTTCATTACAATTCACACAAGAAGATGCTGACACTGATATCATGTTGGCTCGCGAAACGGATGGTACAAGAGCATTAACAATTACATCTCAAAGTGTTGTGCAAGTAAAGGAACAACTAATAACACCTGCCGCATTAGAGGCCGGCATAATGTATTCTGGATCTAATTTTTGGCTGGGAATTGAATAACAATATATTTATATAAAAAATAAGGTTTAGAAGATGGCAGAATGGAAAAAAGTAGTCGTTTCTGGAAGTAATATTTCAGAGTTAAATAACGATTCGGGATTTGTCGCATCGGTTGGTTCGGGCATAGTATCGGGGTCATCACAAATATCGTTTACAGGAATTACGGGCGTACCAAGTGGATTAGTAAGTTCATCAGCACAAACAGTTGCTAATTTGCCAGCTGGCACCATAAGTGGTTCGTCTCAAGTAGATTATACTGGTATTACAAATGTACCTTCAGGATTAGTTTCAGGTTCAGCACAAATTTTATTAGGTGGTGATTTAAGTGGAACTGCTGACTCAGCAACAGTAACCGCAGTACAAGGTGTAGCACTTACATCAGGTGAAGCAACTCAATTAGCAAATATAGATTCAACTACAATCTCATCAACACAATGGGGTTATTTGGGTGTAATGGACCAAAATGTTCGTACAACTGATTCTGTAACCTTTGCAACAGCGAGCGTATCACAAAACTTAACAGTTGGTGGTGATTTAATTGTACAAGGAACAACAACAGAACTTCAAGTAACCAACTTAAACATCGAAGACCAATTTATACTTTTAAATTCAGGTTCAACGGGTGCTGACACTGGTATTGTTTTTGGCGGCGCTGATGGAAGCGCTAATGAAGGCGCTGCATTATATTTTGATAACGATGCATCTCGATTAACATATATTGCAGCTGGGATAGCAGCAATGGCCGTAACAGCAGATCATACAACTGGTGGTTATGTAACCATTGCATATGATGTAGATACAGCTGGCCAGTTACCAGTAGATGCAGTGGGTAATATCAAGATTGATGGTGGTGAACCATTTATATATGTATAATTTGAAAACGCAATAAAATTCATTATAATAGAAGCGGGTGCATAAAGCACTCGCTTTTTTTATGGGCAATATTTATAAAAAAATATGGAATCTAGTTATGGCAATACAAAGAGGCAATGAAACAAAAAAGACTGTAGCAGATGCCCCAGAACTTACTCGGGAAGAAATAGTTTGGTTAATGAATTTGATCAAGGACGGAACATTCCGAGGCTCTGATGTTCAAACAGTATATGAAACGGTTGTAAAATTACAACTTATGTTAAATAGAAAAGGATAACAAGTTATGGCAACAAGAACAAAAACTGAAGAACCAACTGAAATTAAAGCGCCTGCAGAATTAACGGCAGAAGAAATTAATATGCTATACCAACTAGCAAAACAAGCATCTATTCCAGTATCAAACATCGGACAAGTATATCAAGTAATACAACACACTGAACAATATTTGATGGCAAACTTGAAAAAGTAATATTTATATTAAATAGCTATTATTGGCCGCAAGGAAGTGGGCGACACGTTGTCGTAACCAACCGTAATAGGAGGAATATATGCCAGCATGGAAAAAAGTCATCACATCTGGTTCGCAAGCAGAATTAGCTGGCGTAACTGGTAGTTTTACAGGTTCATTCGTAGGAGATGGTAGTGGGTTAACGGGAATATCTGGAGGCGGCGGCGGCGGTATATTTGCCGCAACAGGTTCGTTTCAATCAACCACAAATGACCTACAAATAACAGGTTCATTACAAATATACAAATCAGGTTCAACTGTATTCACAATAGAAGGTTCGCAAGGAACACTCTTTGCAATAACAGATGAATTATCAGGTTCTTTATTCTCAGTAAATGATATATCGGGTATTCCTGTATTTGAGGTATTCTCAGATAACACTTTGAAATTAGGAACTTATAATGCAGAAGAATTGGTCATATCGGAAAGTATGGTGATATTATCACAAGTATCTGAAAGTTTAGATTTTGCTAATGATGTAGATGCAGCTCTTGTAGGTGGAGTACCATTAGGTGGTTTATATCATAATAGTGGTGCGGTAAGGATTCGTTTAACATAAAAATATAAAACTTTATCTAAACATCTTAATTAGGATTTGATTATGGCAATAAGAATCGGATTAGCAGCCTCGATCGACACAATAACCCTATACAATAGGCCAGTAGAGCCTACATATCATACATCATACGACACTTATGATGAGGGTTGGCAAATTGCAAATGGTACTTTTGATGGTTGGAATGAAACAACCGCATCAGGCGTATTTTGTAGAGTCCAAACGCTTGATTACACAGATTCAACAAGTAAAACATTACTATACAATAATCCTTTTGGGAACAAACTTAGGTTTACAGATGCATCAGGCAGCACAACTTACAATGATATAATGATAGACAACCTCACAGGCATTATGTGGTATTGGGATAATATCAATACTGTTTGGAGATTAGACGTGCAAACATATCAAGACATACTCCCACTAATAGCAGCATATACAGACAGCGAGGGAAATTCAGATTATTTTCTACCAACTCGCTCGATTGCGAGTAGCGTTGTAACTTACACGTCAAGCGGTTCAACTTTAACTAATACAGATTTTAGAAGTACGGGTGTAGCCACAACTAGAATGGTAACCTGCACAACAGTAGTTGATATTACAACGAGCGTATGGACACCTCAATTCCAAAATAGGGCAGCCTGGTCGTCTGTAAGCAAAACAGGAAATCAAAGCACAGCAAGGGGCGTACCTTGCAGAATAATTCCACAACCAATAACACCAAATCCTTAAGGATGTAACAAGTAATAAAAGGTATCACATGTATAAACAAACAGGAATAAAACAAATTCAGGACATCGAGTTGAAAGATTTTACTTGGTGGATTAACTCAGTCAGATACGATTGGAAGTTAAATTTAGCTTTCGTTGAGGTGTATATGCGAGAAACGCATCTGATCCACAGTCGCACCTTCGAGTTCGATTGCACGACCGATTGGGATAGCAGCAAAGCGCAAAACAAAATCCTTGAATTGGATATTTTTAAAGGGAGCGTTGAGGTATAAAAAAAATGCTTAAATTTGCAATAACTTAAAATAGGTTTGGATTATAATCAAAAATTCATTATAATAAAGAAAAAGAATAGGACTGGTTATGCCCGAAACTAAAATTGAAGAACATGTTGATCTTATTGCAACACGTATTCCACCGGGTGATAATTGGGAACTAGTAATTGATAAAGGCAATGTCATTGAAGGTTTAGTTCAAACACTAACTACTTATATGCGAAAGACTGAATTCAAAGGACATTATCGTTTAGAACCATTAAACGGAAAATTGTTTGCAATCAAAGAAATAGAAGTAGAAATACAAAAACCAAAACCACAGAAGTGGGATCTATATGGAGAATCATAAATGGCTGAAAAGAAATTAGAAAAACAGCACGTTACGGAAATTGAACAAATCAGAACAAAGTTTGCTGAAAACAACACAGAAATTGCATTAGCTACAAAAGAAATATATGCAATGCAACAACGTACTCAACAACTTGAAGCATATCAAGAACAACTGTTACAACAGTTTCAAACCCTCCAATCACAAGAAACTGATTTGGTAAATAAACTCAAAGAACATTACGGCGAAGGACAAATTGATCTTGAAAAAGGTGTATTTATCTCTGAATCATAAGTTTGGCAAAAAACATTCATATTTATATTAAACTAACAAGGAGATAATTTAATGGCCGAAAGAATCGTATCGCCGGGTGTATTCACGGTAGAAAAGGATCAATCATTTCTGCAGGCTGGTGTTTCTGAAATTGGAGCTGCCATTGTTGGGCCTACCGTAAAAGGTCCTGCATTGATTCCAACCCAAGTAACATCATTCCAGGAATTTGAAAATATATTTGGTTCTTATTCAGAAGAAACATATGTACCATTTGTGGTACAAGACTACTTGCGTAATGCAGGAGTAATGACAATAACAAGACTATTATATGAAGATGGGTATCAATTAGACAATGGTCTTCTTGGTATTGTTGCAACATCTGCATCTGCAGAATATGTGACTCATGTACTTCACCCATCTCGCCCAGTATCAACAGTAGGTGCCGGCAATGACATATTTGAAGATGCTGTATTAGCAGACGCAGGGTCTGGTTCATTCTCACTTAAATTGTCTGGTTCATATGCATTTGATAGCAATGTAACAAGAGCAGATGATTTTTATACAGAAGGTTCTAATATATCAGGGTCTATTGTATCAACATCTAACAGTTATTTAACAAAGATTATTGGTGCAGATCCAAAAACAAATTCATATCCAGCATATGTAATTTATGAAAATACAGGAGCATCTGCATTATTCAATAATTTAGGTGATGTAACACTTAAATTAGTTAAAGCATCTACATTTGAAGTAGAGCAAGACTATCAAACTGCTGCAACACCATGGATTACATCTCAAAAGATTTCCGGCAATGCAAAGAACTTGATCAAGTTCCATACATTATCTCATGGAACATCTACAAACCACGAAGTTAAAGTTGGTATTAGAGATGTACGTCCTGCATCAGAAGTTGCAGATCCAAATGGATTCGGTACATTTACAGTTGAAGTAAGAAGAGTGAATACTAATAACATTACAAATTCACCGTATTCTTCAGATGATACCGATGCTCGTCCAGAAATTGTTGAATCATATACCAATGTTAATTTAGATCCATTATCACCACGATATGTTGCAAGAGTAATTGGAGATCAATATCAAACAACTGATGCTGATGGAAAAGTATTTGTGAATGGCGATTATCCAAATATTTCACAATATATTAGAGTAGAAGCAGATGCCGGCGTTAAAGATCGTACAAATGACAAAACGTTGATTCCATTTGGTTTCCGTTCATTATCATCTCCAATTCCAAATATTTCTGGATCTGTTAATTTAGAAGCTGCTTCATTTGTAACATCGCAGACCGTAAGCTCACAATTTAGCAACAAGAATTATCATGGTTTTGATTTCACTGATACGCATAACTTGAACTATTTAGCTCCAATACCAACAACAGGAGCAACTACAGGTAGCAATGCAGACTTCTATTTAGGTGATGTATCACAAGCATCAGAAGCTGGCTTCCCTAGTTTGGCTACTGCATATAGTGGATCATTGGAAGATGCATTAACAGCAGACACATTTACAACCAATGTTAGCATCAATACACGTAAGTTTATTGTACCATTCCAGGGTGGCTTTGATGGTGCAAGACCTAACCTACCTAAATTAACGGGTGGTAATATTACTGCTAATAACGCGTTTGGATTTGATTGCTCTGGGGTATCAACAACAGGTACTACGGCTTATAAGAAAGCGTTTGCCGCACTGTCAAATACAGATGTATATGATATTAACATGTTGATAACACCAGGTATAATTCACTCTTTACACCCCTCAGTAACCGCTGCGGCCAGAACATTGGCAGAAGATCGTCAAGATACATTCTATGTAATGGATTCAAATGCATTGACTGATAGTATTGCAACAGTTACTAATACTGTAAATAGTATTGACTCAAATTATACTGCTACTTATTATCCATGGGTAAGAATTATTGATACAAGTAGAAATCTGCCAATATTTGTTCCACCATCAGTAGTTGTACCAGGAGTATTGAGTTTCAATGATGCAGTAGCTGCACCATGGTATGCTCCAGCTGGTTTGAACAGAGGTGGATTGACACAAGCCATTGATGTTTATTCAAGATTGACACAAGCAGAACGAGATACATTGTATGAAGCAAGAACAAATCCAATTGCAACATTCCCAGGACAAGGTATTTGCATTTGGGGACAAAAGACGCTTCAATCACGTCCATCTGCATTAGACAGAGTAAATGTAAGAAGATTGCTTATCACGGTTAAGAAGTTTATTGCTTCTTCAACAAGATATTTAGTATTCGAACAAAATACTGCTGCTACTAGAAATAGATTCTTAAACATTGTGAATCCATATCTTGAAAGAGTTAAACAACAACAAGGTTTGTATGCATTCCGAGTTATTATGGATGAAACAAATAATACACCGGACTTGATTGATCAGAATATATTGTATGGACAATTATTCCTTCAACCTACAAGAACGGCTGAATTTATTGTGTTAGACTTCAATATTCAACCAACGGGAGCATCTTTCCCAGAATAGTAGTTGAATAACGTAATAAAAGGTAGGGTTTCGGCTCTACCTTTTTTACTATTCATCATATTTATAATAAATTGAGGAGAAATACAAATGGCAGATATCTTAACTAATGAAGAAATCTTTTTCAAAGATTGGGAACCAAAACTACAGAATCGTTTCTTCATGTATATTGATGATATTCCATCATACATTATAAAGGCCGTTGACCGACCTAGCATCAACAACGGACAGGTTGTTATTGATCACATCAACGTTGAAAGAAAACTTAAAGGAAAGTCTCGTTGGCAAGATCTTAACATTACACTTTATGATCCAATTGTACCATCAGGAGCACAAGCTGTTATTGAATGGATTCGTTTAGGACATGAGTCTGTAACAGGTAGAGATGGATATGCAGATCAATACAAGAAAGATCTTAAATTTCATGCATTAGGTCCAGTAGGTGATAAAATTGAAGAGTGGATCATCAAAGGAGCTTATGTGAATTCAGCAAATTGGGGTTCAATGGATTGGGCGCAAGAGGCAAATGTTGAGATTCAGCTCACAATTAGTTTTGATTACGCCGTGCTCAACTACTGATCACTATATCAAAATATTAAGATATATTTAAATTTGGGAGTCTATACGGCTCCCATTTTTACTATTCACGATATTTATAATAAAGTTATTAGGAGATAAATGGCACGAGTTACAGAAAAATATGCTTCAGACCCAATTGAGCAAGCAAAAGCTCAAGCATTAGCAGAATATTCAGCAAAGAAAACCAGTTCGGTACCAACAGAAATAGTAGATTTACCATCTGAAGGAAGATTTTATCCAAAGGATCATCCACTTCGAAGCGGTAAAATTGAAATGCGTTACATGACTGCATATGATGAAGACATTCTAACCAATGCATCATATATTCGCAACGGAGTTGCTATTAATAAGCTATTATCAGAACTGATAGTAACACCTGGTGTTAAGTTTGATGATATTTTAAATTGTGATAAAGATGCAATGATTATAGCAGCTCGAATATTGAGTTATGGAAAAATGTATGATGCAAAAATTACAACGCCATCAGACAAAGAAATACAATTTTCTATAGATTTAACAAAATTAGATTTGCAGAAATCAATAATACAAGCAGATGCTGACGGGTTATGTACGTATAAAGATGATGATTACGACATTCGTTTTAGATTTCTAACAATTCACGAACAATCTAGAGTAGTAACATCTGATAAACCTTTGTTTGAGTTTTTAAAACAAAGTATTGTATCATTAAATGGAGAAACAAGTCGACAGGCAATAACAGAGTATCTTCAATACAACATGTTAGCAATGCATAGCAAGAAAATTCGAAAATATATTACTGACAATTTGCCAGCAATAGATTTAACATATGAATTTGAAGACGAAGATGGAGGCGTCTTCCGAAGAAGGTTTCCAGTTGGACCAGACTTTTTTTATCCCGAGTCCTAAATTCAAACGAGAAATTCATCAAGAAATATTCAATTTAGTATGGGTTGGCGCCGGCCGATGGGACTGGAATACTGTATACAATTGGCCAATTTGGCTGCGTAGATTTTACAGCAAGCAACTAATGGATATGCAGTCAAACAAACAAAGTTCTGCTACGCAAAATAATACACCTCGAGAAACAGGAACAAAACCTCCGTTCTAAATATTTATAATAAATAGAGAATGGAATGAACGAACATTTACTCATACGACAGTTAAAGCGGTTACCACGAGTAGGACAATTAAATGAAGAAACCTTAAGAAACCGTATTGAAGAACTTGGCCTTGAAAAATTTGCTGATAAAATACTCGGACCAGTAGTAGATTCAGCTAAAACTGCAGCCGGCCAAATAATTGGATCGTTAAGTAAAGATGCATTAGAAGGATTACTTGCGGAGGGCAAAGCAGTAGTAAATACATTCAATAGTGTACTATCACCTATAGAAGACATGAATAGTAGTCTCGGAACGAGTACTATAGTAACATCTGCAATATTCAAAAATTTTCAAGATATTGCTAAAACTCAGATAGACTCATTTCTTATAGCTCAAGATTTTTTCGAATCAGCAAAAGATTTAAACACATTACTTCCAGGAACTACTGCATTATTCTCGATGCAAACAGAATTAGGAAAAGAAATACTAGACATACAAACAAAGTCTACTGAACAACTTGGTGTACAGTCAGGCAATGCTGCAGCATTCAATACATTTCTATTAGCCAACAAAGAATCTGCAGGCGGCGTTCTTGATGAATTAACTAAAACTGCATCTACTATCGAAATGACTACGGGTCAAACCGGCGTACTTAGAGATATGTTAGATGCAGTAGGAGCAACTACAGCAGTTACTAGAATGACATTCAGAGGATCAGCTGATGAATTAGCTCGAGCCGCATTACAAGCGAATCGGATGGGAACGACATTAGATTCAGTCGCTGCGTCTTCAAAGAACATGTTAGATGTAGAAAGTCAAATTGGTGCTGAAATGGAGTTTCAATTACTGACTGGCCAAAATATATCACAACAAACTAATGAATTGCGTGTAGCTGCATTTACAGGTGATTTAAAGCGGGTAGCAGAGATACAAAAAGATTTAATTGAACAAAATTATGAAGCTCTCAAAGGAAATCCGATAGCATTGGAGGCATTTGCAAAATCAATCGGAAGGAGTACTGAAGAAGTAGCTCAACAAGGCGAAACAATACTAGCTCGTAACAAATTATTAGAAGAAACTTCCAAAATAGACCAAGATGTATTACAAGGAATATTTGATCAATTTGATAATGTTGATTCTATTGAAAAATTAGCTGCTTTAAAAGGGGAAGACGGAGATCGAGCAAGAGCCGCTCTAAAAGCTACTCTTGATAGTGATGCTGAAATCATTGAGTCGTTTGATGATTTGGCAGCAACATTGGATACACGTACTCAAGAACAAAAATTACAAGCATCAATAGACACACTTTCAAATTCAATAGTAAAAGCGTTTATTGGAGAAGAAGGCGAGTCAGTTCTAAATACTGTACGGATGCAAGACGTTATGTTCAAAGAAGGTACTAAAACATTAAATGATGCAATTCAAGGAGGAGGAAAGGCATTAAGTGCTTTAGGTGATGGAGATGAAGAAGGTGTAATTGATGCGGCAAAAGAATTTGCAAAAAAAATAAAAGAACAAGCAAAAGATTTATTTAGCTCCGAAACAGCAAAAGCGCAAATATCTAAAGATTTTGCTGATATTTTTGATAAAGCATTTGCTCAATCTAAACGATTTAGTAAAGACGCGGTACAAGATGATAGAAGCAGTACAAACCCATAGAATTTAATAACAAGGTATAAAATGTCATTCATAACACAAACACCTATATCAGACCAAATTCAGAATGGTAGATTACCACGCGTGTATTCTGATTTTGATTTATTCGGTCGTCGTTGGGATTCATTGCGAAATCATGATCTTAATGAAAGACCATTTTCTACACCTAATCCTGATAGTAGTTACGATGTGTTCAGACTAGCAGAGGGTTCTCAGACTCCGATTAGCAATCAGTTAGACTTGCAAAACAATACAACTAACAATGTAGACTTTTCTGGTGTAGCATCAGCAACATGGACTCAACCATCGACTATTCAATCAGAATTTGCAAACACTGTTATTAATAACAAAATACCGACGGTTGATGATCAAGAAAGTACTATTGATTTAACAGGGTATTTTTCTGAAGATTACAAGCAATCAAAATTATATAAACAAGGCGATGCTATTTCTGATTTAACAGCAGGAATATTAACAGGAGCAGTTAGTAGATTAGGCAGCGGACTCGGCATTAGTCCAGCATCAATACCAGGGTTATTTAAGAATGCATACGGAGAATTTGAAACATTAGATTATGATCAATTAGAACATGCTCAATTTGCTGGCCAACTTCAAGATTTTCGTCAATTTAAAAAATCAAAAAATGTACGATTAGATGGAGCATCTTCTGCAACAACAGGCGCCCCAGCTGCAGTTAAAATGGTAGCTGCTAATGCGGGTGCAATAACAGGCGAAACAGGCGGCACGTATCAGATATTTGACCGAGAATCATATTTCGGCATGGGTAATTTAGGTGACCCAACTGCATTAAGAAAGGATTACACTGTTAGAACTGAAGCTTCTACAACATGGAGATTGGGCCGGTGGCAACCGCCAATTAATTTAAGTACATTAGTTACATTCAGGGGAGATAAAGTTACTGCCAGAGACTTTGCTCAAGGCACGCCAAAAGAAGTATATAAATGGAAACGAGGATTATTTGATTCATTATTAGAAAATACACAAATAGGTAATGTTATAGATACAGGTACTGAATTTATCGGATCGCCGTTAAATACTACAAGAGATTTCATTAAATTTTATTTTTTAGGACCAATAACAAACAACAATGATAAATATGATATATTTGCGTTTCGATCTTCAATTACTTCGCTAACAGACTCATTTAATCCAGGATGGAAACCAATTGATTATGTAGGTCGAGCCGATAAGAGTTATTTGTATGATTCATTTGAAAGAACGATAGATTTACAATTTTCAATATATGCTAGTAGTCGAGATGAATTAAAACCAATGTGGAGAAAGCTCAACTATCTTGCAACATATACGATGCCAGAATATGATACAAATTACATCATGTACCGAGGAAAATATTTGCGTGTAACTATTGGTGATTTATACAACAAACAACCTGCATTCATAACCAATTTGTTTTACACTTTAGCTGGCAATGATACTACATGGGAGATAAATTTAGAAGAAGACCCAACACATAAGCAAGTTCCAATGCGTGTTGATATTAATATGTCATTGAGAATGTTAACAGATCATTTACCACAATACATGGGACAAGCATATTCATTGTATGATGATGCAGAAGGAAATGTACAAGGAGATTCCAATTGGCTGAGCGATGCAGTAACAACAAAAGATAAACCAAAACAAACTGCAGAGGCCTTTGAAGGTCCCGATAAGATTAAACAAGAGGGCGAAACTGTAACATAATAAGAGAGAACAAATGAGTAGATACCAAAAATCTGAAATTATTAGAGATCAGCAAAGAACTCGTCGTTTAGACACGACTTTAATTCCTGTTATTCCGCTTGATTCAAGTGATGTATACATCGTAACTACGTCACCCGAACGAATTGACCTTTTAGCTGATCGTTTTTATGGCGATTCTACTAAATGGTGGATTATTGCGTCTGCAAACAATTTGGGTAAAGGAACATTTCATATACCAGGTAATACAAGACTAAGAGTACCAACTAATATTCAATTGATACAAGAACAAATAGAGTCATTCAATGTCGCAAGATAGTAAATTTATTCCGTTTTATAGTGAAGTTCACCCAGACATTCAAGAAGAGTTAAAATTCAGAGCTCAATGTTCAATCGAAAACAATAGAACGCCCGAACAAATAGAGTGGTTAAATTCAAGATCTTCATGGGGTAGTGTTACACTGTTAGAATCTGATAAAGAAACTGTTAGAGCAGCAATCAATAATCCAGGTTTGTCTACAGACCGAACTCCTTCAGAATCAGATATATTTTATAAAGGCGCAAAAAGTACAGAAAATAATAAAAAAAAATCAGCTGATGTTGCAAAGGGGTTTACGCAAAATTCTGCAAACAACACACCTGTTTCTCTTAATCCATTAAGTAGAGAATATTTAGCATCAAATTATATTAATACCAGATCTGGACGTACGCCACCTGCTTTACAAAGTATTACGTTTAGTTTAGCAGATACCTCTGCTGGAGCACAAGGTTTATTAAACGATGCTCAAGTAACTATATTAGTTCCAGATATTGAATATTTTATCAATGTGTTCGAACGAAAATGGCTTCGTTTAGGATATAAAGCAATCATTGAAATCGGACATTCAGTTCGAATAGATCGCCGGGGTAATTATGGAAGATTTGAAGGACATTTAGTTAATTTTAACTTTGAGTATCAAACAAATGCTTCTGTTCTTGTCGTTTTATATTTTAAATCATCAACAGACCTTGCAACTGTTATTCCATCAGTTAATAAAAATAATGATTCGGATGAAAAAAAAGAACCAACATCAGGAGAACAAGAAAATACAAATACTCAGTCTAAAAGGTTAATAAGTTCTAAATTATTATCGATTGCAGAAGAAGTTTTTCCAGCTGATGAACAACTAATTGGAAATCGAGCACATATTTTTGATGTAAATTACATAGAAGATAGAGTTTTAAATGATACGTCTGATACATTAGTAGATGCAGAATTTAAATTTCGTAGTTTAATACAAAACGAAAACAAACAACAAAGAACTAAAGCAACTAAAACTACATTAATAGAATCATCTAGTTTGAGTCCAGGTGATAAAACTACATATGATATATTCATGGCACAAATTAACTCAGCTCCTAATAATGATGAAAATAATGAAGTTGATGATTCTAAGACAGAAGGAACAGAAACAGGTACATACTTATACGTTTCTCTAGGAATGATAATAAAAATGCTTAACTCAATTATTCGTTCAGCAATAGATGTATCAGAGATTAAATCTAAATCTCCATTAGATACTGTATATATTTCAGTAGCTCCTGAGTTTTCGACATCATTATATTTCGAAGAATTAATTTCTAATGATCATGAAAAGGTAATATTACCATCATCAAAAAATTTTAATAGCGATGTATATGTTAATATCAATCCACAACTGCCTGCCGCGGCTAACGTAACGAATGTTGTTCCGCAATCTGATGTACCACTTCGTTTGGGACACATAACAAGTATTATGTTACCTGATGGTACAGAAACACAAGATCTTGATAGAATATCTTTTTATAGAAAATCTACTGAATTTGATACGAATGTAGGCGTACCTGCTAACATATTAATTAGAATAGACCAAATACGACTGATTGAGCTCAAGTTGCAAGACAACGAAACCCCCGATAAACCATTTAATATCGATTTATTTATTAATGAGATTTCTAAATTAATCAATAAACATACTTCGGGTGCTATCAATCTAAAGTTAACGGCATTGCCAACAACTGATATACCTGGACTTACAACAGAGTTTAAAAATAAAAACATGTTAATACTTAAAGATACTGTAGCGTCAGTTCCAGAATCAGCTGGGTATTCTACTAAACCAACTAAAATACCAATGTTTGTTAATTCAATGAATCAAATGGATGCGTCAATATCATCTCAAACCGAAAATATATCAAATAGTGTTGGTTATACAAGAACTGGAACAGTTGTTAGAAACTTTAAAATCGTTGGTAAAATTCCAAATTCTTTGAAAACTATTAATCTAGTTCTAAGTCAAACATCAGGAATTCCAAAAGATATGTTAGCACATTATTTAACGTATATAGAAGCAGAAACTAATGATGAACAAGATCGTGTTGAAACTGAATATAAAGAAGCATATGACAGAATATTCGAGAATTTAATACAAGCTAAACTAGAATACTATAATAAACCATTCAATGACGATATAAAAATAGATTTACAAGAAGCATTGAAAGCATATGTTTCAGTTCCAAAAAAATCATTATCGAATTTATTTTCGTTTACTTCTCCTCCATATCCATTGAATGTAGAAATTGAATTAGATGGATGTTATGGGTTTCGATTTGGCGATATACTATCTGTAGAGGGATTACCAGCTCAGTACAATAAATTTGTATTTTCTATAATTAAAATTGATCATAGTCTATTATCAAATGATTGGTCGACAAAACTAACATGTTTAATGCGTCCTAATCTTTCTCCCAGATCAAACGATGATAGTACATCTAATCTATCTCAAACTGTTACAAAAAAACGGAGTGAATAATGAGACCTAGGTTAAGATATAACAAAGAAGACATTACAGAAAATTTGTTCACTACAGGCAGTGAATGGATGACTACTGATACTGTCGAATATAAAGGAACATATCATAGATACGTAGATGGAACTGTATTGACATTAGGATCATATGATCCGGTATTGTCTAGAAAACTTATTCCATACATACCTCAAGATCCAGATACTGAAATAGAACGAAAATATAGAACATTAAAGACTGACCAAAAAACTAAGTATCAAGCACCAACATCGAGTATAAACATTCCTACAGAAGATGACATCAACAAAGGATTCTTCAAACGCTATTTCATTGAAAAATTTGATGGACAAATATTTGAAATCTCTAAAGATACTTTTGACTTGTACAAAAAGAAAAAGATAGATCCAAATTTATACAAAGCCGTTGAATTGAGATGGACTATCAAAGGTGCGCTACAAAACGAAACTGTAGGCACCGTAACAACACCGAGTGTAGAAAATGCAAATCGCAAAGCAGTTACAGTAGCAGCCCGTACGTGTCCTAAACTTGCAACCTTCATTACCAATTATTTAGAATTTGCTATTGTAGGCGACATACAAGTTCCTGCAGATATCAACGCATAACATTGTATTTTTGAAATAAATTCATTATTATAGTAATGTATGATAGTGGATGATGAATCAGAATTAGATGCGGTACTGCGGTATGTACGGGAGAGTGATAAGTGTCTTGTAGTTCCTGTTTATTCAGATGCTCAACAGCACGCAGCAGTGAATCGCATCTCTTGCATATACATTTATACTGATCAGGAAGTAGAACGCATCGTTCCTATACATCATTCTGAACAAATTAGGGGCTTTTCAAAACGTCTCTCCGACTTTCTAGACTTACGGCGTATCTATGTTCACGACAAAAAGAACTGGCTTATATCGGGTGGAAACGAGGACTGCTACGATGTAAAAACTCTGTGGTGGTATACTTACGGCGAAGCATATGTAGATACACATTATCATCAGACAGCACATAAATTTTATTGGAGCAGACATCAAAATTTACAACATGTAAATGCAATCATCCCAATTCAGCAGCATGCGGCAATGTGTCAAAAGATACGACAGTATGCCTGGCCGATGATCATGAATGCACAACATACCCAATCATATTTATCATTCAATTCAAGATATCCACGAGTATTTGCAGAAATAGAACGTACGGGGCTATGTGTCAATGATTCATTTCGTGATGCTAAACTAGTTACAGCAGGCAAGGTTTATTCCAATTATCACTATCATACCGTAACTGGTAGACCTTCCAATGCATTTCGAGGTTTCAACTTTGCAGCAATGAACAAAGAAGATGGTACCCGAGATGCTTTTTGCTCCCAGCACGGAGCATTAGTTGAAATGGACTTTGATGCATACCACGTACGTTTAATTGCTCGTTTAATTAAATACAAGTTGCCTGCAGGCAGTGTACATGAATATTTTGGTCGATTTTATTTTGATACAACGACACTTACTGAAGAGCAGTATGAACAAAGCAAACAAATAACGTTTAGGCTGTTGTATGGAGGCATTGACAAAGAGTTTTTAGAAATACCATATTTCCGACAAGTAAATGATTTAATTTGGAAGTTGTGGGGCGAATATAAAAAACAAGGATACATCACAACACCAGTTGAACGAAGACCAATTACAATGGAAGGTGTTGAACGAGTAACAGCAAATAAATTGTTCAACTACTATTTACAGGCGTTAGAAACTGAAGTCTCAGTCCGAAAAATGGAACGGGTTGTTGCATATTTGCAAGATAAAACTTCGAAGCTCATACTGTATACATATGATTCATTATTATTTGATGTCGACTCTGCAGAGGCACGTGAGGTAGTTCCCGCTCTTAGAACAATGATAGAAGAGGGAAACTTTCCGGTGAAACTGAAGTATGGAGATATTTATAGTAAAATGAAGAGTGTATCATAGTTATGGATATTATCAATAAAATTTTATTAGAATGGAGATACCAACTTCCGGCCGGCTATCCCAAAACGGATCAGGATTACCATAAGTTAGGTGAAGTCTTATCAGAAATGACTGATTTAGATGTTGCCGACATTCAACGCATTGTTGAACGTGCTCGAACAGGTAACATAATTTCGGAACAGGAAGAAGATTTAATAGTTGAAGACACTAATGAAATTTTAGAATTAACAGAAACAATTAATTCAAGCGGGCAATTATTGTTTGAAGGATATACTAAAGAAGATTTAATTGCAGTAATCAATAACACACCATTGCCAGATAAATTAATTAGATATATTTCAAGACTAATTGACAGTGCTACTTCAGAGTCGAGTGTTATAAAAGGATTGCAAGAAAAAGGTTTTGACGAACAAACAGCAAAACGAATATTTGATAAAGCAGTTGAATTAGACAGTTATGTTAAACTACAACAACTATTAACGAAACCTAGTACTCAATTTGATTTTGATTCGTTAAGTATTGAAGGCAACTTATCTGTTATTAGCAATCATATAAATTTTACACCTGAATTTGAAAATTGGTTATATACATACAAGCCTACTTACGGCGGTGTTGCAACAGGAGCTGCTGAAAATTATTTACGTATTACATTACAAGGCGGGCATGTACCTAAAGTAGGAGATGTCGGCGTGTATGACAAAACGTTAGAAGTAAAAGTAACAATGTCTGGTGGGTTTAGACTTAGAGGTCAGGCAGGCTATGGTACAGGAGCCGACGTATCCAGCTACATAATGTCTGAAATTTCTAAAATATATGAACAAAAAACAGGAGAGTTGTTAGAATGGGGTGATATAAATACTCAATTATATTATAAAACAAGTATATCTCCATTAAATGAAAAGGTAAAGGAATTAATTAGTTCTAATATTTTAACTAGAGAGCAATTTGTAGATATATACGCAAACTCATTAATGCAAGTTTATAAAAATTTTACCGGTGATCTAAAATCATTAGTAGCACAGCCAAGTATACAACAAAATGGAATAATTGATATCAATGAATTGTTACCAAGATTAGCCGCAGTCGAGTTTTTATACTATGCATCTAATGAACCATGGAATTCATTAATTGCAGTTGGTCGTAATAAACAATACATTGTATTAGATAAAGAAGCAAATTTTGAACAGATAAGAGATATATTCGATTCAAAATTTTTAATAGGTGTTCCTGTAACTACAATCAAAGCATCATCGCAAGATTCCTTAACAAAAGTAGAATATAAAGGATAAACCATTGAAAACACAGTTATTATGTACATTCGCACATCGTAACGATTTGAATATAATAACAGATTATATACAATCAAAATACGAAATACCAGAACGTCGAATATTTGCGTTCGCAAATGAAGAACGACAAAATGATTTGTATTGCACATACAATGCAAACATTTACGGAGAACGAGGAGCAAACACAATCAGCATACACCGCAAAAAAGAAACTAATACATTGTATACAGTAAATGCAATGAATGAAGTAATCCGTAGCCAGAACAACGGCATATTAGACAAATCATTCATATTACCATGGGAACAATTTGAAAATTCATTCATTTTAACGGATGAAGATTCTGGATATCGAGTAATTAGATTGAAATTTTTTCGCAAAATTACTTGGTAATGAAACTAAAAATACTTATATTTATATATGTAAAAGGAATCATATGAAAAAAAACATTTTAGCAGAAAACATGAAAAGATTCGGTACTAAGAATCTTACAGAACAATCTGTCCCAAATGACATCATTGAAAAGATTGAAGGGTCAGCACCATATTACAAAGTATATGTTAAAGATGGTGCAGAAATGGTAGTAATTGACTTTGAAGACTATGAGGTAATGGACAAGTTTGAATATGGCGCATCTATGGATGTTACTGGTGATGACAATAAAGGTCAATCATGGTCAGTAGGAGCAGAGGCAACACCTGCAGGTGGTGGCGATTGGGATTGGGAATTTAACTGGGAAACCCTAGAAAAAACTTCCAATGCATCTAGTTCTGGCAAAATGAAAAAGTATAAAGTTGAAGTCGAAAATAAAGGCGATACTCTAACTCCTGATATGCTTATAAATGCTAAAAACATGGTTGATTGTTACAAACAAGTACGAGCTAAATTATTAAGAAAATTCAAAGGATACCTAGAAGTTTTAAACGACAAGGATCTTACTTCTTACATATCCGGCCGACCAGAAAAAATTGATGATGCTTATATTGAAAAGTATTTATTAGTTGATCCATATGATGACGAAAGACCAGAAGGAACAATGGAAGGTATTATAGGCGATCAAACAGCGATGTATATTACCGAATTTTCGACTACTAGAAATAGATAATTAAATACATGGGAGCTTCGGCTCCCATTTTTTCTTTTTACTTGGATTTAACAAATTAAAACATTATAATAATTTAAATAATTAATCTTTTTACTAATTTAAACATTTAAGGAGTGACTTGAATTATCAACGAATACACGACCAAATCATTGAACGAGCGAAATCTAGGCAGTTATCCGGTTACAAAGAAAGACATCACATTATACCAAAATGTTTAGGTGGTGATAATGTTGAAAATAACTTAGTATATCTCACAGCTCGAGAACATTTCATAATTCATAAACTATTATGTAAAATTTATCCGACACATAAAGGAATACAACTAGCTTTATGGGCAATGGTTAATTGGCAATCTTCCAAAAATCAGCGTAATTATACTATTTCATCTCGTGAGTTTGAAAGAATTAAATTAAATGCAATTGACGCTATTCGTGAATATCAATTAAATCGTGACCCCACTACAAGAGTACTCTCTACAGAGACAAAAGAAAAAATTAGCAAAGCACTTACTGGAAAAAAGAAATCAAAAATGCATTGTGAAAATATGTCAAACTCACTAAAAGGTAGAAAAGTTTGGAATGCTGGTAAAACTGGCGTGCAGTCGCATTCAACTGAAACGAGAGAAAAAATGAGAAAGTCTCGTTTAAAATATTTAGAATCTTTGAAATTACAAAAATAATCATTATAATTTATTATTAACATTTAATCATTAAAAAAGGAAAATTTATGTTAGATTTAGATGCAATCAAGAACAAGTTAAACGCACTTAACAACCAAGACAACAAAAAGTCAAACACATGGAAACCAGCAGAAGGTAAGCAACGTATTCGAATTGTTCCTTACGTTCACCGCAAAGAAAATCCATTCCTGGAACTTTATTTTCACTACGACATTCCAAAGCGTAGTATGCTTTCTCCGATTACTCATGGTAATCCAGATCCAATTGTAGAATTCGCTGATAAACTTAAAAAGACCGGCGACAAAGATGATTGGGTAATGGGTCGCAAAATTGAGCCGAAGATGAGAACATATGTTCCTGTCATCGTAAGAGGTAAGGAAGAAGAAGGTGTTAAATTTTGGGGATTTGGAAAAACAATCTACACAGAACTTCTTTCGATCATTGCTGATCCAGATTATGGAGATATCACTGATTTGAGAAATGGACGTGATATTGATGTAGAATTTACACCTGCAGAAGGAGGAGGATATCCTAAGACTGCAATTCGTGTGAAGCCAAATCAATCTGCAGCTACTGAAGATAAAGCCGTTGCAGAGCTTATCATGAAGCAGCCTAAGATTGAGGATATCTATCCAGAGCCTGAGTATTCAGATCTTGAAGATGCTCTTAAAGCGTGGATGAATCCAGAAAATGCTGATTCAGATGTAGAACAAGAAACTTCGTCTACTACAACAGATGAGGTTGCATCAGAATCACCAAAAGCGACAGCAACATCAGATGTAGGAGCTGCATTTGATGATCTTTTCAATGAATAAATAACAAGGAGCAATTTATGGCTAAAAAGTCAAAGAGTAAAGATGAACTGGAAGATTCATTAGCAGAAACATTAGCTGCAGCAGTTAATACTCAGTTCAAAGGTCAAAATTACAAGACCGCATTCTTTCTTGAAGGTGATAATGATGCTCCGACCAATGTAAAGGAATGGATATCGTCAGGACACTCAATGTTGGATTTGGCGATATCCAATCGTCCTCATGGAGGATTTCCGGTTGGAAGGATCACAGAAATTACTGGGTTAGAAGCTTCGGGTAAGTCGCTATTAGCAGCTCACACGTTAGCAGAAACTCAAAAGAAAGGTGGATTAGCAGTTTACATTGATACTGAGTCAGCAACATCAGCGGAGTTTTTAACTGCCATTGGCGTTGATCTAAAATCAATGCTTTATGTACCTTTAGAAACAATTGAAGAAATTTTTGAAACTATTGAAACAATTGTTGAAAATGTACGTAAGTCTGACAAAGACAGATTAGTTACAATTGTAGTTGATTCAGTAATGGGTGCATCTACAAAGCAAGAAATGAGCATGGAATATGATAAGGATGGTTATGCAACATCTAAATCTATTATTCTTTCAAAAGCCATGAGAAAGGTAACTAACTGGATTGCACGAGAGCGAATTTGTTTGATTTTTACAAATCAGCTTCGTACTAAAATGGGAGTTATGTTTGGTGACCCGTGGACAACATCAGGCGGAAAAGCAATTCCTTTTCACTCATCAGTAAGACTTCGTCTCAAGAACATGGGGCAAATTAAAGCGAAGGTGAGAGGCCAGGAACAAGTTGTCGGCATCAAGACACGTGTTACAGTTGTTAAGAATCGTATGGGGCCGCCACTTCGTAGTATTGATTATGAAATCTATTTTGATTCTGGCATTGACAACTATGGCGGATGGCTCAAAGTAATGAAAGATTTTAAACTTGTTAAGCAGGCAGGAGCATGGTATACATATGAAGATATTGATGTGAATACCGGTGAAGTGTTTAAAGAATTCAAGTTTCAATCAAAAGATTTCTTTGAGGTTATAGAAGATGCAGAAATCAGAGAACGTTTGTATAATAGAATATGCAATGAATACATATTCAAATATCAAGCAGGTGTTGATGGTGGCATTGATGATGTAACGATTGATGAAGAAGTTATCAACGAAGAAGGATAACTATATCAACCAACAGAAGGCCGGGGAGAAATCCTCGGCTTTTCTTGTTTATATTCTAAAGTTTCATTATAATATAATTATATGAATAAGTATCAGAAGTTATTTAAAGAGATGAAGGAAGAAAAGCCTTCATTAGATCAAAACGTTGATGATCGATTATTAGTATTCGATGGCTTGAACACGTTTATTAGAGCATTTGGAGCAACCCCAGCAACAAATGAAGATGGAGACCATATTGGTGGTATTACAGGATTTTTATATTCTATTGGCAAGTGCGTACGTGATTTTAAACCCACTCGTTGTGTTGTTGTTTTTGATGGCCGCGGAGGCTCGAAAAGAAGAAAAACAATCAACAAATCATATAAAGCAAATCGAGCAAATCGAACAAGATTAAGGCGTCATGACCACGCAATGGCTACTATTGAAGATGAGCAAGAAGCTATGCGTCATCAATTTTCAAGATTAGTATCTTATCTAGATAATTTGCCAGTAACATTTCTTGCAATTGATGGAATTGAAGCAGATGACACTATTGCATATATTGCTGAATTATATCGAGAGAAAAGCAAAGAAATTACAATAGTATCCACTGACAGAGACTTTTATCAAATGGTAGACGACACAATCAGAGTATGGTCACCAATCAAAAAGAAAATGTATACTGCTGACACAGTGCATGAAGAATTTGGCGTAACTCCTCAAAATTATGTAGTGTACCGTACATTTACAGGTGATAAGTCTGATAACATTGAAGGTGTTCGTGGAATCGGCCCAAAGACATTATTAAAACATGTTCCAGAACTTGCAAGTCAAAAAGAATTTACTCCTGACGAAATGTTTGAAAAGTCAGAACAATTGTTGGATGAATCTAAGACTTATAAAAAGATTATCGAAAGTCGTGATGTCATAGAACAAAATTATCAGCTTATGAATCTTAAGCTCTTAGACTTTTCAGCAACACATACATCCAACATCAGAAGAATTTTAGAACAACCCATTCCGCCTCTAAACAGAGCAGAGTTTCAACGACTGTTCATGGAAGATAAGATGTGGACTACTATGAAGAATGCACCAGATTGGTTGAATAAAACATGGTTGTCTCTTCACGCTTTTGCTCAACAAACGCAAAAGTAACATTTGTATATACAAATTTTTTTATTATAATGATATATGACAGATAAATTATCGGAGTATGGGTTTGGCTTTCAGGTGAAAGTTTTAGCTGCAATGTTTACGGATAGAACATTCCTGCAGCAGATAGCAGATATCATACAACCAGAATACTTTGAGTCAGAATCAAATAGTTGGATTCTTGACATTATATTGGGGCATTTCAGAACGTATAAAACACCCCCAACTAAAGATGTACTCAAGGTCAAAGTAACAGAGATAGAACATGACGTTCTAAAAGTTGCGGTCGTAGAGCAGCTTAAAGAAGTATTTCGATACATGGAGTCTGATGACTTATCATTTGTAAAGGATGAAATACTTAGATTTTGTAAGAATCAAGAAATAAAACATGCAATCATGGATTCTGTCAATTTATTAAAGATTGGCAACTATGACGAAATCAAGACAAAAATTGATTCGGCAATGAAAGCTGGTGCTGACACTGACATTGGCCATGAATATAAATCACAAGTAGCTTTAAGATATAATGAAGCAGCACGACATACCATAACAACTGGATGGGATGTAGTAGATGATTTGATGGATGGTGGTTTAGCACCAGGTGAATTGGGAGTAGTTATGGCTCCTGCAGGCATCGGTAAGAGTTGGCTTCTTATTAATATTGGAGCAAATGCAATACGTAACGGCAAGAACGTTGTACACTTTACATTAGAGCTCAACGAAAATTATGTAGGACAAAGATATGATTCTGTAATTACAGGTATATCTGCACAAAATTTGAAAAATCATCAAGAAGATATTGAGGATAAAATGTCTCGAATTGATGGCGAACTTGTAATTAAATATTATCCTACGAAGTCAGTAGGAGCTATGGCATTGAAAGCGCATATAGAAAAATCAGCAATGTTAGGGAAGGCACCAGATCTAGTTATTATAGATTATGCAGATCTATTAAAAGTGTCGACTAAAGATAAACATGAAGCTTTAGAAGAATTATATGAAGAGTTGAGAGGATTGGCTGGCGAATACAAAGTACCAGTATGGACTGCAACTCAAGCTGGTAGAGCTGCATTAGAAGAAGATATTATTGAAGCGGATAAGATTGCAGCATCATATGGTAAAGTAATGGTTTCTGATTTCATTATGTCTTTATCAAGAAAAGTTCAAGACAAATTATCAGGTACTGGTAGAGTTCATATTGTAAAAAATAGATTCGGCCCAGATGGTATGACATTGCCGTCTAAGATTAATACAAATAATGGACAGTTTCAATTCTTTGAACCTGATACGAGTCAAGGCAAAGCGACCAAGAAAGACATGAAGTCAGGTGAAACAATGATGAAGAAAAATTTATCAGAAAAATTCAAAGATTTAGGCGGAAGTTTAGGGTGATTGAGATATTTATTTTAAATTGCCTGGTAATAATCTGCCAGGCATTTTTTGTCTAAAATCAATAACAAATAACAAGGAATGAATATGAGCTTATTTAAAGAACGCATCCCATTCAAACCCTTTGAATTTCCAGTATATTATACAGAAGGTTGGCTGAAACAAGCACAAGCATTTTGGTTGCATACTGAGATTCCTATGCAGGGTGATATCAAGGATTGGAACGAAAACTTAAACACGTCAGAAAAGAATTTAGTTGGTAATATATTATTAGGTTTTGCTCAGACTGAATGTGCTGTATCTGATTATTGGACTGGTATGGTTACGAAGTGGTTTCCAAAACATGAAATCAAACAAATGGCGATGATGTTCGGCTCGCAAGAAACAATTCACGCAACGGCTTATTCATACCTTAATGAATCATTAGGATTGGAAGATTTTGAAGCATTTCTACATGAACCTGCAATTGCAGAAAAGTTTGAATTCCTAACTGCTACATCTGCAGATTGGACGCATGAAGATTTAGCATCAAACTCAAAAGCAAGAGAGGAAGTAGCACGTTCACTCGCAATCTTCTCAGCATTTGCAGAAGGTGTATCACTTTATTCATCATTTGCAGTTCTATATTCATTTCAAATGAGAAATATGTTGAAAGGCATCGGACAACAAATGAAGTGGAGTGTGCGTGATGAATCACTTCATTCTAAAATGGGATGCCAATTATTTCGTCATATGTACGAAGAATATCCAGAATTAAAAGAATCGGCTCGAGCAGCAGTAGAAGAAGCTGCAACACTTATTGTAGAAATGGAAGAGAAGTTTATTGATAAAATGTTTGAGATGGGTGATTTAGAAAACCTAAAAGCAAAAGATTTGAAAAACTTTATTCGTAAACGAGCAAATGAAAAATTAAAAGAATTAGGTTATGAATCTTTATTTAAGTTTGATGTTAAATCTGCAGAAGAATTAGATTGGTTCTATCATCTTACCGGTGGTACTACACATACCGATTTCTTTGCAGTAAGACCAACAGATTACTCAAAAGCCAATGAAGGCGAAGATTTTAACGATATTTGGTAAAAGTTATGAAGAATTTTGGAGAACAATTAGGTTGGGAAGTAGGCGTAGATTTCCCAGACTGGGCAAATACAGAGATTTATGTTAAAACAATTAGTAAAGGGTATCTTTTGGAAGGAGAAACACCAAAAGATGCGTATTGGCGTGTCGCTACTGCAGTCGCGCGCCGTTTGGGAAGAAATGATCTTGCCAGCAAGTTTTTTGATTATATTTGGAGGGGTTGGCTTAATCTTGCTTCTCCCGTTTTATCTAATACAGGTACTGATCGGGGCTTGCCAATATCTTGTTTTGGAGTTGATGTTGGGGATTCGATCCAAGAAATTGGAATGAAGAACTTAGAGATGATGCTGCTTGCAAAACACGGAGGCGGTGTAGGTGTTGGAATGAACATGATTCGACCTGCCGGCACACCAATTACTCAGAATGGTACATCAGATGGGGTAGTTCCATTTGCTAAGATATATGATTCAACTATTATTGCTACCAATCAAGGAGCAGTACGAAGAGGTGCAGCATCAGTAAACTTAAACATTGAACATGATGATTTTGATGAGTGGATTGAAATCAGAGAACCAAAAGGTGATGTTAACAGACAATGTCTAAACTTACATCAATGTGTGGTAGTTGGTGATAAGTTTATGAGAAAGTTAGAAGATGGTGATCCTGAAGCAAGAAGAAGATGGGGCAAGGTACTTCAAAAGAGAAAAGCAACAGGCGAACCATATATTATGTTTAAGGGTAATGTAAACAAACAGAACCCAGAAGCTTATAAGCAAAACGGACTTAAAGTTTACATGACTAATATATGTAGTGAAATTGCATTGCACACAGATGAATCACACTCATTCGTATGTTGTTTATCGTCATTAAATCTATCAAAATATGATGAATGGAAAGATACCGACTTAATTTACACAGCAACATGGTTTTTAGATGGCGTACTTGAAGAATTTATTCAACGAGCGAAAAATATGCGTGGATTTGAAAACAGTGTAAGAAGTGCTGAAAAGGGTCGTGCTTTAGGCCTTGGTGTATTAGGATGGCACACATATTTACAACAACGAGGTATTCCATTTGATTCATTAGCTGCTCAATTTGAAACCCGTAAGATATTTTCACAGATGAAGATTGAAAGTGAACGAGCTTCGATGGCCATGGCAGAACAATATGGAGAACCACTTTGGTGTGTTGGCACAGGAATGAGAAACACTCACCTTAGAGCAATTGCACCAACTGTATCAAACTCAAAGTTGTCAGGCAATGTTTCTCCAGGTATTGAACCATGGGCAGCAAATGTATTTACAGAGCAAACAGCAAAGGGTACATTTATTCGCAAGAATAAAGAGTTGGAACGGGTTCTTAGAAAAGCAGGAATCAATAACAAAGAAACTTGGGATAAGATTCTGTCAGATGGCGGTTCTATTCAAGGAATTGATGAATTAGATAACTGGGTGTATTGTGATGGTAAACTTGTTAACGTAGCTGATTGTGCTGAAGGTAAAGAGGTTGATAGAGTAAAGGATGTATTCAAAACATTCAAAGAAATCAATCAACTTGAGTTAGTAAGACAGGCTGGTATCAGACAACAATATATTGATCAAGCAGTATCTCTTAACTTGGCGTTTCCATCGCAAGCAACGCCGAAATGGCTCAATCAAGTACATTTAGAAGCATGGAAGCAAGGTGTAAAAACTTTATATTATACAAGAACAGAGTCGGTATTGAGAGGTGATATTGCAGAACAAGCAATGAATCCTGACTGCATTTCTTGCGATGGCTAATTGGAAAATACAAATAAAATCATTATAATATAAAAAAGGAGTTATATGGAAATCAAACGTGTAGGCGAAGATCGTTATTTTATCAAACCTGATGTAGAAAAGAACACAAAAACTAAATCAGGTATTATTGTAGAGACTTCAGATGATGCTAGATCATATAAGACTGGCGTTATCATGCATAAAGGTTTAGGTCGTAATGACGATAAAACAAAGCTAGTATTGCCATTCGAAGAAGGCGATCGAGTAATGTATGAACCTCGCAATCAAATTGAAATAATGGTTGATGATGATAAACTTGTAGTAATTAGAGAGACTAATATCATTTGTAGCTACGATGGATGAGATACAATTCATACCAATTGAATCAGTAGAACCGCATGTATTTGACAAAATGGTGAATATGTTGAATGAACATCCGCCAGCCCGACTTCATATGCTTAATGAAGTTACAGTAAACGAATTTAAAAAAACTATAGTTGAATTCATTGATTATCTGATTCATGTTGGAGAACATCTAGAAGAATATGAAACATGTACAGCACTCGTAAAAAAACGAACGGCATACTTGAAATGGTTGCAAGGTAATAGAACTACTATTACAGTTATACGAGATATTATTAATGAATTCAAAGATCAATTATAAATTAAAAAAGGAGGAAACGACATGAAGATCAATCTAGTCGAAAATGGAGTGTTCCCTATAACTAAAGATGCAGATGGCAATCTTTTAGAAGGAGCACTTGACACAGGATTATCTTCACCTGGTACAGTCCAAGGTGAGGGTAAACTTTTAGGAACATCGTGCTTATTTATTAGAACGTCTGGGTGCAATTTGCGTTGTGCTTGGGTAGGTGCTGATGGAAATGGATCACCTTGTGATACGCCATATTCATCACATCATGCAGAAACTAATAAAATGGAAGTAGATGATGTGGTAAAACTAGTTCAAGCAAATCGAGGCAAAATGAACTATGTTGTTGTATCAGGCGGCGAACCTACAATGCAACGACCCGTAATTGAATTAGTTACAAAACTAAGAGCATTGAGGTTTCATGTAACTATTGAAAGTAATGCAACTATATATTCAAGAGAATTAGCCCAAAATACCAATTTAATGTCTATGTCACCTAAGTTAGCATCATCAACACCGCATGAAGCCAATTTGAAAAATACAGGCATTGACTATTCAGAACATTGGGCTAAGAAGCACGAATCTAAGCGTCGTAATATTGATACAATTCAAAAGTATATAGATGCTGCTAAACTTTATGATAATGATTTTCAACTTAAATTTGTAGTTCAAAATCCAGGAGATATTGAAGAGATTGAAAATGGCTTCTTAGCTCATTTAACAGGATGGACTGCAGATGATGTAGTATTGATGCCAGAAGGCACATCTTCAGATATGTTAGCTGACAGAAGCTATTGGGCAATTGAAGCAGCAATCAATAGAGGTTGGAGATTCACACCACGTTTACATATTGAATTATTTGGTAAAGCAAGAGCAGTATAAGTTATGACAAAGAAG
>Ga0208785_1000064_pt1 | contig 39321 bp, 38 predicted proteins | sample DEB08_DNA_2_FD_185499 | JGI IMG/M metagenome (GOLD analysis project Ga0208785, IMG submission 185499) | Aqueous microbial communities from the Delaware River and Bay under freshwater to marine salinity gradient to study organic matter... | ecosystem: Environmental > Aquatic > Marine > Coastal ...
CACCGGCACTGCGGCGACCGCGCCGCCGGGCGCGGCACCGCCGGCCGGCACGGTCAGCGTCGCGAGCGCCAGCTCGAGGGGCAGCCGCGGCGTGCCCTGCCGCTGCTCGACGACGGTCCCGGCCAGCTGCTCGAGGGCGGCCAGCACTCGCTCGCGCGGCAGATGTGCGGCCTGCGCGACCAGCTCGGCGCGGCGCTCGGCGGTCGCATCGACGAGCTCGGGGTGCTCGGGCGCGGCCTGCAGCACCAGCAGGTCACGCAGATGCCCGACGAGGTCCAGGGTGAACCGGCGGAGGTCCTGCCCGGCGTCGACCAGGCCAGCGACCGTGCGCAGCAGCCCGGCAAGGTCCCCGGCGCCCAGCAGGTCGACCGTCGCGACGATCGTCGCGGTCGGCGTCGTGCCCAGCACCTGCGCGACGTCCGCGCCGGTGACCGGACCCTCGGCGAAGGCGAGGACCTGCTCGAGGACCGAGAGCGTGTCGCGGACCGAGCCGTCCCCCGCCCGAACGATTGCCTCGACCGCGGCCTCGTCGATCTCGCGCCCCTCGGCCCCGACGATGCGGACGACGTGCGCGGCGACGTCCTCGGCCGCGACGCGACGCAAATCCAGGCGCTGCACGCGGGAGAGGATCGTCGGCAGCACCTTCTGCGGGTCGGTCGTCGCCATCGCGAACAGCACGTGCGCCGGCGGCTCCTCGATCAGCTTCAGCAGCGCGTTGAACGCCGCGGTCGAGGCCATGTGGACCTCGTCGAGTATGTACACGCGGCGGCGTCCGACCGACGGGGCGAACTGGGCGCGTTCACGGAGATCGCGGGCGTCGTCGACGCCGCCGTGCGAGGCCATGTCGAGTTCGACGACGTCGAGCGACGTCCCGGCCGCGATCGAGGTGCAGGACTCGCAGGTGCCGCAGGGGGTCGGCGTCGGCCCCTCCGCGCAGTTCACGGCCTTCGCGAGGATGCGGGCGATCGAAGTCTTCCCGGTGCCGCGCGGGCCGGTGAAGAGGTAGGCGTGATGGAGCCGGTCCTCGACGATCGCGTTCGTGAGGGTCCGGACGACCGGCGCCTGACCGACGACGTCGGTGAACGCGGTCGGCCGGTGACGGCGGTAGAGGGACTGGTACGCCACCGTCCGCTCCCTCCCCGAACCCGGGCGGTGGGGTCCGGCGACGGGCGCCCGACCGGCACCCGCCCGAGCCTGGCTTAGGGCTGCTGCCTCTCGGCCCTGACCCGGTTCACCGGTGGACGTCGCCGGGGGCGCCCGTCACCGCACCCCACCGCGGGGCGACGGTAGCGCGGTGGGGCGACCCGGCCCTGTGACGGTCCGGGGCGACCCGGCCGCCCCGAGCGGTCGCCCTGAGGCCGCCACGGGCCCGGCGGTACCCTCATGCTCGCGACGGGGCTCCCGACCGCGTCGCTCCCCGGAGCGCGCATGGCCGTCGCAGCGTCCCCCGACCGCGCCCTCGGGGTCCGGGCCGCCGGCGCGGCCCTGTTCCTGTCCTTCATGGACGTCACGACGCTCGTGACGATCGTCGCGGGCCACGCCGCCGGCCTCGGGGCCGGCGCGCTGGGTGTCGGCCTGGCCGTCGGCGCCTACTCGGCGACGAACCTGCCCGCGAATGTCGTCGGCGGGATCCTGCTGGACCGGCTGGGCCGACGGCGCCTGACCGTGCTGGGGTTCCTCCTCAACGGCGTCGCGGTGCTGGGCTACGCGCTCGCGACCAGCGTGCCCCTGTTCATCCTCATCCGGGCGTTCCACGGGATTGTCGGCGGCGTCCACGTCACCGCGGTGTTCGCGATGGCCGGGGACCGCACCCGGGCCGGGCGGGCCGGGCGATCCTTCGGCCGGTACGGCGCCGTCATTGGGACCGCGTGGACCGTCGGGCCGGCGCTGGCCGCCGTGCTCACCGCACGCAGCGGCACGGCCCTGGCGTTCCAGGTCGTCGCGGCCCTGCAGGTCGTCGGTGCGCTGGTGACGCTGCTGTTCCTCCGCGACGTCCGCGTCGACGAGTCGCGGGACCCGACCGCCGGCGCCGACGCCGTCGCGGAGGCGGAGGCCGGCGCCTCGAGCGCGGCCGTGATGCGCGAGCTGGCCGCGAAGCCCTCGGTCCGCCGGGCGCTGCTCGCGACCATCGCCTGGATGGCGGCGGTCGGGACGCTAGCCGCGTTCCTCCGGGAGACCGTCGTCGCGGTCGGCCTCGCCGAGGCGACGTCGAGCGCGCTGTTCAGCGTCTACGCGCTGATCGCCGCACTGGTGATGCTCTCCCCGCTCGCGAACCGCGTCGACCGGGGTGCCGCGGACGGGGCGATCGGTGCCGGGCTCGGGACGATCGCGGTCGCGCTCGCGCTGATGGCCGCCGCCGAGGCGGTGCCGGCGCAGGGGTTCGCGGTGCTGATGCTCGCGAGCGCCGTGTTCGGTGCCGGGTACGGCGTGATCTTCCCGGCGGTCGCCGGCGCGGTCTCGTTGGCGGCGACGACACGGACCCGCGGCCGGGCGTTCGGACTGTTCAACGTCGCGTTCAGCGTCGGTCTGGCGCTGGGGCCCCCGGCGGTCGGGGCGCTCGTCGCCGGGACCGACGCGGTGCTCGGCCGGACCGGCGGCCTGCACCCGTTCGTGCCGGTGGCGGTGCTCTGCGCGGTGGCGGCGGTGGTGGTCGCGCGATCCGGACGGGCGGCGGAGGCGACGATCGCCTGACGGCGGACCACCGCCCGGGCGTGCCGGCGGCTCGGCGGAGGGTGGGGGATTCGAACCCCCGAGGGCGGTGAAGCCCAACACGGATTCCAGCCGTGCGCCATAGGCCTGACTAGGCGAACCCTCCGTACCGGCCTCCGGACGCCACGCGGCGCCGAGGGCCGGGACTGCGCGGAGGGAGAGGGATTCGAACCCTCGAGACCCTTGCGGGCCTACCCGCTTTCGAGGCGGGCGCACTCGGCCGGACTATGCGATCCCTCCGGACGCCCCGGCGCGGCCGACGGCCGTTCGGGAGCGCGGAGGCGGAAGGGTACGGGGGGTCGCCGAGACCCGGCAACCGGGCCCGATCAGGCCCGGCGCCCGCCGAAGAACGCCCGCAGCAGCGCCGAGGACTCGGCGGCGCGGACCCCCCGGACGACCTCGGCCGTGTGCGGCAGCCGTGGGTCCCGGACGGCGTCGAACAGGGACACGACCGCCCCGGCCTTCGGGTCGTCGGCCCCGTAGACCAGCGTCCCGATCCTGGCCTGGACCAGCGCCCCGGCGCACATCGTGCACGGCTCGAGGGTCACGACCAGCGTGCAGCCGTCCAGCCGCCACGTCCCGAGCGCCGCCGCGGCCGCCCGGATCGCGACGACCTCGGCGTGCGCGGTCGGGTCGCCATCGATCTCGCGGCGGTTCCGTCCGCGCCCCAGCTCGACCCCGTCGCGGACGACGACGGCGCCGACCGGGACGTCGCCGTGCGTAGGGGCCAGCGCCGCCTCGGCCAACGCGACGTCCATCCATGCCTCGTGCGCGCCCGATCCGGGGAGGCTCATCGGATGACCGCGGCCGGCGCGCGCCGCCCCGCCGGCACCCCAGCGCCCTCGAGAGCCAGCAGGGCGGCCTTGACCTCCGACCCCCAGCCGTACGCACCGATGCCACCCGCGGCCGGTACGACCCGGTGACAGGGCAGGACCAGCGGAACCGGGTTGGTCGCAATCGCACGGGCGGCGGCCCGTGCCGCTCCCCGCGCGCCGGCGCGGACCGCCAGCTCGCCGTAGGTCACGGTCGTGCCAGCGGGGACGGCGACGAGCGCGGCGAGCACAGCGCGCTGCAGCACCGTCCCGGTGGCGAGGACCGGGACCGGTCGCCCGAGCGCCAGCAGCGCCACCGCCAGCGGCACCTCAGTCGGTGCCGGACCGGTGCCGGGTGGCGCGGCCACCGTTGATCCCGTCACGATCGGCTCGAGTCCCACCAGGACCAACCGGTCACCGAGGCGTCCCATCGTGAGCCGGAGTCCGGCGACCCCGGGTAGGTCGATGTCGAGCGTCGCTCGCCGGACGACGACGTCGCGGAGATCCTCGAACGCCCCCGGTACGAGCTCGACCAGCACCTCCCAGGCGAGCCGCGGCGTGCCGACCATCGTTGACCCTCCGACGCGCCACCCACACTACGCGCAGCGGCATATCCTCCCGTATCTCAATCCAGGAGACCGCGATGGTGACCCGCACCTACTCGGTTACCGGCATGACGTGCGGCCACTGCGAGCAGGCGGTCCGCACCGAGGTCGGCGCGGTGCCGGGCGTCGCGGAGGTCGCCATCGACCACGCCACGGGCCGGCTCGAGGTGACGGGCGATGCCGACGAAGCAGCCGTCCTCGCTGCGGTCGTCGAGGCCGGGTACGAGGCCACGTCTGCGGCCTGACCACCGCAGTGGGCCACTAGATTCGCCCCTCCCGGAGATGCGACGAAGAGTGGCCATGTCTCGGCTGTCGGTGTCGGAATCGACTCCGACGGATGTGATGGAGGGGTGCCCGGCGACGGGGACGCTCTCGACCTCCGTCGAACTGACTGAGGCCCGAGTCGATGAACTCCTCGGGCCGCTCCTTAAGGACCGGATCATCTGGTCCATCCGTCCACGCCTCACGTGGACCGGACGCCGCGCCTGGGATCGGATGAATCTCCTCCCGATATCCGCGCGAACATCCGTGCGAACACCGGCGCGAGCAGCCGTCGGGCGAGCCGCCGACCGACTCCGCCGTCGCCTAGTCCGGCGCACGCCCCCGGCGAGGACCGCGACCGTGCGGATCGCGATGCACGACGGGGTCCTCCGAGCGTGGTCGACTGAGAACCATCATGTCGCCCTGGGATCACCGGCCCCGACTGCGGTCATCGAGAACCGCTGGTCGATCGAGGCGCGTGCCCGAACGAACGAGCGACAAGGTCGGCTCATCGACATCGCGCAGTCAGCGGGCTTCGCCCCACACCTCTTCACTGCGACGCTGAACCGCGCGGTCGCCGAGGACTGGGCAATCGCTGCGTTCCTCGACGATCACCGGCCACGGGTCGTCGCGGTGTCCTCGCTGGAGCACTCTTTCCAGCGCCTGCTCGTCTGGCACGCACGGCAGCGCGAGATTCCGTCGGTGTACGTCCCTCACGCACCGACAGCGCTGGATCGCGAATATGCCGACCTGCCCGTGGACGTCGTGCTCTGTCAGGGCATCAAGGACATCGAGTACTACGGAGGGCTGGGCGGGCGACCGGACGCGTTCCGGGTCACGGGCGGGATCTCCATGCCATCACGCTCGAGTGAGCCGCCGGGATCGAGGCGTCCGTCGCGGGACGTCGTCATCGCGACGACCGCGATCTGGCGATTCGAGGAACTCGGAGAGCTGCTCGCTCGAATCGTGCCCGTGCTCACCAGCAGCGGACTCGTACCGGTGCTATCACCTCACCCCCGCGAGCGGGAGGCCGTGCTGCGCCTCGCGAGCCGCGTGGGAGTACGAGCCCACGCGGGCAGGACCGCCACGCTCCTTCGGGCGGGGGTCGCAGCCGTCCTCGCGGAGAAGGCGAGTGGTGTGCTCCTCGAGGCCGCAGTCAGCGGGACTCCCAGCGCCCATCTGACCGGCTTCACCGAATACGCCTTCATGACAGACCTCGGCATCGGCCCCTTCGACGATCGGTTCCTCCGGGAGTCGACATCTTGGTCGGATGCAGCTGCGGAGGACCTGGCCAACCGGAGCCGCGCCTGGGCCGACGCCTCCGGAGCGGAAGCTGCACGAAGGATCGAGGCAGCACTGGCGGAGGATCACACCCTCGGAGCCCCTGCGCTCGATTCCTGGGGAATCCTCACGTGACGGAGGAGTCGCCGGCCTGACCGCCGGGTTGCGGCAGACCTTCGAGATGGTCGAGGAGGCGATGCATGGTGTCGAAGTCGATCGCATCTGCTGTCGTCGTCCTTGGACCGCGACGGACCCATGGCATCCCGACGTCCGAGTGGGCCGGTAGACGGAACCTCAGGCCCTCCGTGTCCTCGAGGTCGACGGGGTGGCCGAGGATCTCATTCAGCCTCGTGCGGAGATGGGCGATCGAGGCGGTCTCGCCGTAGAAGGCCGCGAGGCTGGCTCGGTCGGGCCGGTGGCCGTCGGCGCTCCGGATGGCGGCGGCGAGTGTCTCGGCCTCGGCGCCACGTCGCATCCGCCGGATGTGCGTCGCGTCGTCCGGGACTTCGATGCAGCAATCGATCAGCTGCTCGTAGAGCACGACGAGGCATCCGGCCATGCTGGCCTCGGAGACGACCTTCGACGAGCCCTCGATCTCGGAGAACAGGCAGAGGACCTTCGTCTCCGCGAGAATGCGCTCGATGATCCGGGGATGCCACCCCTTGAGGAATCCGAGGCTGTCCGGCTCCTCCAGAATGAAGGATCGTCCGAGATTGTCGCCGAGGACCTCGGACGCCTGGTCTCGGAGGGAAGGGCCGCCCGGTACCCGGGTGGCTATGCCGAGGATGCGCAGCGACGGATCTCCGGCCAGCAGAGCAGCCGAGGCTGCCAGGAACCTCGACCAGTGCTTCCCCGCACTCTGGGTCGCGACATGGACCAGATCCCAGGTCCGACGCTCCGCCGCCGGGAGGCCATAACCGTCCGGGATGAAGTGCGCCGACGACCGGGCGATGCGCCGAGCGCCGGGAAGTGTCGGAGCGAGGCGCTCGGTCGCGAGGACGAACTCCCAGCGCTCGTCGAGTGCCGCACTCGACGGCGATAGCCGCCGACCGGCGTGGACTCCGAACGCATACCGGTCTCGGAGTCGGTCGACCCTCTGCTGGAGGTGCGACCGGTGGCGACGTCGGAGCCGTGGTGAGGCGCCGCCGTACAGCCACTTCACCTCCTTGTGCGTCAGGACGACGACACCACGGCGGCCGCTTCGCGGCCTTGCGAGGAGGACGGCCATCGGGGGAGCCTGTGTGTCTCCGGTCGGGGTCCCGGCTACCGGGTGATTCGACAGTTCAGGACACCGAGGATCCGACGACTCCCCGGGACCTGAGGGAAACCCCGATGCGCGCCGCCCTGGTCGGAGACGATGATCGTGCCCGCCGGCGCCAGGAGCGGCAGCGGAAGCTCCGGCGGGCAGAGTCGGACGTCGGTGTGGGAGAGGCCGAAGGCTCCCGCAAGTCGTCGATTCGCCTCCTCCATTCCCTCGAGTCGATGCGAGGTCGGCGCGTAGCAGTACGGGCCGTCATCGAGGGAGAGCACGTCCGTCAGGTAGACGAAGACCTTGAACTGCTTGCGACTGTAGGAATCGACGTGCAGCCCCCGGGTAGAGGTCACCGACTCGTTGATGTAGGCGTTGAGGTTCCGATCCTCGACCGTCGCCCCGGTCGCGAGCTCCAGAAGTTCGATCGTGCCGACCGAGAGCATCGCTTCACGGAGAGCGGGGCCGAGGTCGGGGAGCAGGCGGTCGACGTTGAAGAGGTCGATCATCCCGGCGTCGACGCCGTCGTCATCGTCCCCGCGAACGCTCACGACCGCGGTCTCCGACTCGGCCATCGTCCGGTAGTCGTCCCCGGAGTTCCTGCGGCGGAAGGCGGCCACTCCGGCGGGCGCGCGTCCGGCACGGACGTCCGAGGCGAACCGGAAGAGGACGTCGCGGATCTCGCCGAGCGCCTCTTCCGGGAGACCGGAGGGGAACGTCACGATCCCGAGCCGGTCGAGCAGCTCCGCGCGCTCCTCGGTCGTCCGACCGGTCCCGTCCAGATCGAACCCGGCGGTGCCCGCGTTCCGCCGGACCCACTCGACCGAGTCCGCTACCCGGTCGAGGACCTCGACGGCACCGGCGCCGGCGGCTTCCTCCGACCCGGAGGCGACGAAAGCCTCCCGCGAACGACTCGACCCGCGACTCCACCGCCCCATGCTGGCCTCCCTCGACGCCTCGACTCTAGCTCCCGGGATTCGCTCACCGCGGCACGCAGACCACCACGGTGTGGGCCGGCACGGACCGGGCCAGGTCGGTCGCCTCACCCCGCAGGGCGGCCGGGGTCGGCGGGACCGCGGCGATAACCAGGTCGCCCGATTCGAGCTCTTCTCCCAGCCCCGCCGGGACCCGGTCGACGCCGAGGACCTGGACATCTTCGGGCACGCCGAAGCCACGGAGCGCCGGCCGGACCGCGGCCGGGTCCCGGTCGGTCACCACCAGCCGCGGCACCTTGGCCTGCCGAGCGGCCCGAAGGGCGACCTCCAACGCCAGCGTGGTGCCCCGCCGGCCGGCCGGGGACAGGTCGTCACCGGTCAGCACCACCACGACCCGGCCGCCGTCGACGACATCGCCGGGCCGGCAGACCAGCACCGGCACGGGGCTCTGCTCCACGACCTGGTCGATGACGGTGCCGAACAGCCCCTCTCGGCCGCTGGCCCAGCCCTTCCACCCCATCACGACGGCCGTGCCGCTGCGCTCGGCGATGGTGTGGAGCACCCCACCGACGATCGACGCGTCGACCCGGGCGCCGGTCACGACCTCGGCCCCGGCGGCCAGCGCGACCCGCTCGGCCTCGGCCGCGAGCTCGCGCACGGCCCGACGCGCACCGACCTCGGCACCCAGCGGCTGGACGTTCACGGAGACGACCGCGCCCGAGTCGGGCGCGGCGACGAGTGCAGCGACCCGGACCAGCCCCTCGACCGTCGCCGGGTTGGACACCGGCACGACGACCCGGGTCCCGAGGGGCGCCTCGTCGTCCTCCGGCGCCTCGACCAGCGGCGCGGCGCGCTCCCCGACCGCCCCGGCCAGCAGCGCAGCGCCGAGTATGACGAGGACGACCGCGTCGACGACCCGCCGGTCTACGAGCCCGGCCTCCTGCGCGACGACGACGGCGGCCAGCGCGCCCGCCGCCTGTCCGACGGTCAGCGCGAACATCAGCCGCCGTTCCGGTCCCGACGCACGCAGCACCAGCCCGGAGACCTCGGCGGCGAGCCACTTGGTCACGGCCGTCGCGGCCAGCAGCGCCGCGCCGATCCCCAGCGTCGCCGGGTCAGTCGCGATCGCGACGGGGTCCAACAGCATCCCGGTCGCGACGAGGAAGGCCGGGATGAACAGCGACGACCCCAGTGTCTGGACCCGCTCGGCGATCAACGTGCCGGATGGGACGAAGCGGTTGAACGCGACGCCGACGAGGAACGCCCCGACGATCGGCTCGATGCCGACGAGTCGCGCGACCAGTGCCGCGACCCCGAGTCCCGAGAGCAGGTAGGTCAGCCGCACCTGCCGATCCTGGCCGAGCCCGGTGAAGAACCACCGCGTCAGCCGGGGCAGCAGGACCAGTACCGCCGCGCCGTACACAGTGAGCGCGAGTCCGAACAGGACCCAGAACCCCCATCCCGCGTCGCGTGCTGCGGCCAGCGCGCCGGCGAGGACCAGCAGCGCGACCAGGTTCGCGACCAGCGTCGCACCGAGGGTCGCCGTCATCCCACGCGTCCGCCCGAGGTGGTAGCGCGCGACGAGCGGCTGGACCAGCAGCGTGTGGGACGTCAGGGCCGCCCCGACGACCAGTGCTGCTGGGGCCGAGAGCCCCAGCCGTACCGCGACCCACGCGACACCAAGCAGCGGAACCAGGGTGGTCAGGACGCCGAAGGCCAGCGAGTCGGCCGGCCGTCGCCGGAACCCGTCGAGGTCCAGGTCCAGCCCGCCCTGGAACATCAGGTAGAGCAAGCCGACGTACCCAAGCGTCACGATGAACGATCCCCGCCCGAGGACACCCAGCACGTTCGGTCCGACGATCGTCCCGGCGAGGATCAGCCCCGCGACGGCCGGAAGGCGGACCCGTTCGGCCGCGAGCGGCCCCAACAGCACCAGCAGGAACAGGACGGCGAACACCGCACCGGGATCGACGAGCGGCAGCAGTCCGTCGAGCACCGACACCTCCACCCCTCGTCGTTCGACGCTACCGGCGGCCGCGTTATTCTCAGCGCCGAAGCGTCAACGCAGAACGATGCCGCTCGGAGTGCCCCGTGAACGTCACCTTCGTCTGCGAGGCGAACCAGGCACGCAGCCCCGCCGCCGCGGCCCTGTTCGCGGCTGAACTCACGGGACACCGCGGCTCCGGGGGTGGTACCTGGACGGTGTCGAGCGCCGGCGTGTTCGCTGCCACCGGCGTCCCCGCCCTCCCGGCGATGCAGGACCTCGCGGGATCCCGGGGCCTCGACCTCTCGACCCACCGCTCGCGCGGCCTCGACGAGCACGCGACGGCGGTCGCGGATCTGCTTCTCACGATGACCCGCGAGTAGGCCGATCTCATCGGGGCCCGGACGAACGGCGTCGTGACCCGGTGTTTCGTCCTCGACGAACTGGTCGCGCTGCTCACGGCGGTCCGTGACGAGCCGATTCCGACCGGCGACGCCGACGGAGCGACAGCGGTCGTCGGCCTTCCACCGACCCCCCGTCTGCGGGTCGCCGCTGCGCACGCCCGGCGGCCCTTCCGACGCCCCGACCCGGGGGACGATGTCGCCAATCCGCTCGAGGGCAGCGGGGTCACCCCTGAGGCGACGTTCGCGCGGCTGGAGCGATCGGTGGCCGCGCTGGCGTCGCTACTTCTGGACTGACGGCGCCCGGGAGACCGGCGCCCCGGTGCCCGAGCACGGCCCCTCGGGGTCCTCCGGGGCTCTCGAGCGGTGGTGGGTCGTCGGGCGACTCGAACGCGGTCGGCGCCGTGCAGCGGTGGCGATGGCCGAGTCGCTGCTGGCACCGGCCTGTGTCCGACCCCGAAGACGACAGGATTCGAGCGACAGCCGCGCGACGAGTTCAGGCGACCCGGTGCCGGAGTTCCCAGCCGTCGGCCGTGGACCGCCAGAGGTGCGGCGGCCTGAACGCGTCGGCCCGGTCGCGGAACGAGTCCGGGGTCAGGTCGGGGGTGTCGAACTCAGCGCGGACGGAGCCGAAGCTGCGCTCGTCGATCGACAGGTACCGCATCAGCTCGTCCTCGAAGCGCGCCGGCCACTCCCCGTCGAAGCGATGGACGAGCGCCACTCCCTCCTCGCGCGTGATCTCCCCGTTACGTATCTCCTGCGCCGCGTCATAGGTCGCGCGGCCGATCCCGAACTTGATGTGGGTCGTCCAGTAGTGGAGGTCGTCGATCTGATCGTCGATCGAATTGTACTTGCTGTACGTCCCCGGGGTGCGCTCGGGGGCGGCCTCGAAGCCACCGTGCTCCACGGCGTAGTAGTACGCCCCCTGAGGATGCCAGCGCAGGTAGTGACCGAGGTAGTGCACCTCGACGCCCGCGTCCGCGACGATCTGCGGGTCCGGTGGCAGGTAGGGGTGGAGGTCGTTCGGCTCGAGCCCGTACCGCCCGAGCAACTCCGAGACCGGGACCCCGGAGATGAACACCTCATCGGTGGCGTTCGTCGCGAAGAACCGGGGGTCACGCCGCGCCGACTCGATGTCAGCGATGGGGTTGCCGTACTCAGCCTCGTTCTCGCCGAAGAAGACGAGTTCTATGCCCAGCTGGGCCGCCATCCGGGGCCCGAGGATCTTCTGCCCGAGGATGAAGGCCTGGAAGGGGTGGAGGAGCTGGTCGACGGCGAGACGGGTGAGAAGACGGTGGACACGACCGTTCGGGGTGCAGAGGTAGTTGTCGAACCCGGCGTGGATCCAGCGGTCGTGGTTCCGACGGCCCCACTCCGTGTAGATGTGCGGAGCCCACGTGACCGTCAGCGGATGCATCCCGTACCGATGCTTCAACACGTGCGCCTGGTAGAAGCTGTCCTTCCCACCGGAGCCGGGGACCAGGCAGTCGTACCGGCCGTCGTCGCGGCGATGACGGTCGCAGAGCTCGCGGAGCTCGGCGTCCCTCGCCTCCCAGTCGGTCGCGGCCTTGCGCTCGGCGACCCGGCAGGCGCTGCAGACCCCGTCGGCGTCGAACGCGATCGTCTCCTTCGCGGTCGCCGCGGTGTGCTGGAACTCGACGGCCGAGTTCGGCCGCTGGTTCGAGATGACGCACCGCGTGCAGAACCGGACGTCGGACGGCAGGCCGTACATCGTCCCGGACGGTCCGACCTCAGGCATCGTCGCCTCCCCACGCGAGGAACCTGCGGAGCAGTCCGATCCCGACGGGACCGGACCGCTCCGGGTGGAACTGGACACCGACGACCGAATCGCGGCCGGCGGCGGCGGCCACGCTACTCGGTCCGATCCGGACATGGGCGAGGAGGTCGCCCGGGCCGGAGGGCTCGAACATGAAGGAGTGGACGAAGTAGAACCACGGTCGTCCGTCGTACCCGCCCAGCAGCGGGTGATCCGGACGGTCGAGTTCGGTGGGGGCCCACCCGACGTGGGGGACCCGACCAGCGTCGGCGGGGATCCGCCGGACCGCACCGGGGAGCAGCCCGAGCCCCTCGTGCGACCCGAACTCCTCGCTGCGCTCGAACAGCAGCTGGGCCCCGAGGCAGACGCCCATCAGCGGGCGACCTCGCACGGCGTGATCACGGAGCGCCACGTCGAGACCGTGGGCGCGCAGGACCCCCATGCCATGCCCGAACGCACCCACGCCGGGCAGGACGACGTGCCCGATGTCGGGGTCCCAGTCCTCCGCGCCGGAGACGACGCGGACATCGGCCCCGACCTCCATCAGCGCCCGGTGGATGCTGAACATGTTGCCGGCGTCGTAGTCGACCAGCTGGACCCGGGTCACGGTCGGACCTCGACCCCGGCCTCGGCCAGGTCCCGCTTCAGCTCGGCGATCGTCGTCGCCCCGTGGTGCAGCATCGAGGCGAGGTGGACGCCGGAGGCGCCGGCCGCGGCGGCCTCCCTGACGTGCGCCGCCGTCCAGGCTCCGCCGTGGAGCAGGACGGGGACGTCGACGCGGTCGCGGACGGCCTCCAGCAGCGCGAGGTCCATCCCCTTGCGCGTGCCGTCCCGATCGATCGCGGTGAGGAGTATCTCACCGGCACCGCGGGCGACCGCCTCCTCCGCCCAGTCGACCGCGTCGCGGTGGGTGTGCTCCCGGCCGCAGTCGGTCATCGCCTCCCACCCAGTGCCCGCACGGACGGCCTCGACCGCGATGCAGACGCACTGGACGCCGAACACGTGCGCGGACTCCTCGATCAGATCCGGCCGCGCGATCGCGGCGGTGTTCAGCGAGACCCGATCGGCCCCGGCCCGAAGCATCACCCGGATGTCCTCGACGCTCCGGAGCCCACCGCCGACCGTCAGCGGGACGAACAGCGACATCGCTGTGGCCTCGACGAGGTCGCGGAGGCCGTTGCGGCCGTACAGCGAGGCCACGATGTCCTGGTAGTGGATCTCGTCCGCCCCGTCCGCGTAGTACCGAGTCGCGAACTCCGCCGGCGGGCCGAGCACCCGGAGTCCCTCGAGCCGCACGCCCTTCACGAGGTTCGGCGCCTTGACGTCGAGACGGGCCACGATTCGCAGGTGGGTCACCGCGTCAGCTCCCCGGCGAACCGATCCCGACGGTCCACCCCGCTCAGCCGCGGGACGGTAGTCGCCACTGCCCTAGTACGGCCGCCCGCCCACGCCGGCCTCCCGGAACCGTCGGGGACAGGCTAGGGGCGGCGGAGCGGCCCCGCCCCGCGAGTACGGTCGCCGGCATGCGCCACTGGCTGATGAAAACCGAACCCGACGCGTTCTCTTACGACGACCTCGTCCGCGAGCGACGGTCCGGCTGGGACGGGGTCCGGAACTACCAGGCCCGCAACCTGATGCGCGAGATGCGGCGCGGTGACCTCGTCGTCATCTACCACTCGAACGCGAAGCCGCCGGGAGCCGCCGGCGTCGCCCGCATCGTCGGCGAGGCCGAGCCGGACCCGACCCAGTTCGACCCGACGTCCGAGTACCACGACCCGCGCTCGCCCCGCGACGCCCCCCGGTGGGACTTGGTCACGGTCGCCCCGAAGCGACGGCTGCGGTTCGTCCCCCTCGACGACCTGCGGGTGCTGCCGGCCCTGCGGGACTGTCAGCTGCTGGCGCGCGGGAACCGGCTGTCCGTGCTGCCTTTGACGCCGGAGGAGTTCGCGGCGATCGAGGCCGCAGGGCGGTGAGGTCCGGTGGGCGAGGGGGGACTTGAACCCCCATGTCCTTGCGGACACACGGACCTGAACCGTGCGCGTCTGCCAATTCCGCCACCCGCCCGGGGTGCGAGGGCAAGAGTACCCCTCGCCAGGAGCCCCCCTCCGGCGCGGACGGACCGTCCGCCGGCCCCAGTTCGCGCCCGCCCCAGCCGTTAGCCTCGACGCGTGAGCATCCTCCGCGAGTTCGAACGCGGGCTCGGGGGCGACCCCGAGCCGGTCCTGCGCCGGCTCGTGCGCGCCGGCCTGCGACCCGCCGAGCTGGCCGAGGCGCTGCAGGAGTACCTCGCCGAGCAGCAGGCCGTCACCGATGATGGCGTCCTCGTCCCGAACGTGTTCCGCATCGCGCTGGGGACGACGGACCACGCCCGCCTCGGCCGCCACGGCGTCTCGCTGCCCCGCGGCCTCGGGACGGTCGTCGCCGAGACCGCGGCCCAACGGGGCTGGACCCTCGTTGGCCCCGTCAAGGTCCGTGTCGAGCGGGACGACCTCGTCCCGGCCGGCACATTCCGCCTGACCGGCCACGTCGAGGAGGTCGAGGGATGGGGTCCCGCACCGACGACGGAGGCTGGGCCCGAGGGCGGCGTGGACGCGCCCGGGGCCGGCGTGACCGACCCGACACTCGAGGTGCGCAGCGGGGTCGACGCCGGCGGCCGGCTGGTCCTCGACGGCGGCCGGGTCGTCGCCGGCCGCGGCACCGCCTGCGACCTGGTCGTCCGGGACACGACGGTCTCGCGTGAGCACGCGGCGTTCGTCCGCCGTGGTGACGCCTGGTGGGTCATCGACCTCGGTTCGACGAACGGCACCCGCGTCAACGGCGTCCGCGCCGCCGAGCACCCGATCGCCGCCGGCGACCGGATCGAGCTGGGCGACGTGGTCGTGGAGCTCGTGGAGGCCTGACGTGGACGTCACGGCCCACGGGCGCACGGACGTCGGACGGCAGCGCGAGCGCAACGAGGACGCGCTGCTCATCCTCGACCGGGTCTTCGCCGTGGCCGACGGCATGGGCGGTCACCGCGCCGGCGAGGTCGCGTCCGCGACGGCCCTCGAGCCGCTGGCCGCGCTCGAGACCGCGGACCTTCCGGACGAGGACGCGACCCGGACCGCGCTGGTCGAGGCGGTCACGGCCGCGAACGCCGCCGTCGCCGGCCGGGCCCGGACCGAGCCGGACCTCGAGGGGATGGGGACGACCCTGACGGCCGTGCTGGTGCGCGACGGGCTGGCGCACGTCGCGCACGTCGGGGACTCCCGCGCGTACCTGCTGCGCGACGGCCGACTGGCGCAGCTGACCGACGACCACACGCTGGTCCAGGCCCTCGTCGACCAGGGCCGCATCACCGCCGACCAGGCGCGGACCCATCACAGCCGCTCGGTCATCACCCGGGCGATCGGGGTCGGCACCGAGGTCGAGGTCGACGTGCTCGCGGTCCCGCTGGCCGCCGGGGACCGGCTGCTGCTCTGCTCGGACGGACTCTCGGGCGTCGTCCCCGACGACGACATCGCGGCGCTGCTGACCGCGAACCCCGACGACGACGCGGCCGCTGCGGCGCTGGTCGACGCGGCGAACGCCGCGGGCGGTCCCGACAACGTCACCGTCCTGCTCATCGCCGCCGGGACCGCGACCGGCGGGACGATCCCCGGCCGGGTCGGCGGCGACATGGCCGCTCCCACGGCACCCGGAGGTCCGATCGTCATCCGGACCGACGGGCCGGTCCGTCGCCGCACGCCGGCCGCCGACGGCGGGCCCGGCTGGGCCGCGCAGGTCGAGCGGCTCTCGGGCGACCGGGGGGCGCGGACGCCCGCCACGCCCGGTCGCCGACGGCTGCTCGGCCGCGGGGAGCGACTGGCGCTGAGGGGCCTGGTCGCGGTGCTGACGCTGGCGGTCCTGGGCGGCGGGATCGTCGCCGGCGGGCAGTTCCTCCTGTCCCGCGCGTACCTCGTCGGCGTCGCCGGGGACGAGGTCGTCATCTTCCGCGGCTTCGACGTCCAGGTCGGCCCGCTCGACCTCCGCCGTGTCCACGAGCGGCCCGGGGTGCCGCTGGCGCAGGTCCCGCCGGCGCTGCGCCCGGTGTTCGAGGCCGGCCGGCCCGCCGCGGACCTGAACGACGCCCGCCGGATGATCGAGGCGATCCCGTTGCTGACCGCCGAGCGGACCGAGGACGGCGGGTGACGCCCCTGGGGGGGAGCGCCGCGGGGGGCGGCCGGTGAGCGCCGGTCGGGTCCTTGCCGACCGGTACGAGCTGGGTCGGATGCTCGGCCGCGGCGGCATGGCCGAGGTCCACGCGGCCCACGACCGACTGCTCGACCGAGAGGTCGCCGTCAAGGTCCTCCGGGAGCGGTTCCGCGAGGACGCCGCGTTCACCGCGCGGTTCCAGGACGAGGCCCGGCACGTCGCCCGACTCGCGCACCCGAACCTCGTCGTCGTCCACGACACCGGGACCGAGGACGGCCAGCCCTACATCGTCATGGAGCGCATCCACGGTCGGACCCTGGCGCAGGCCATCGACGCCGGCGGACTGCTCGAGGACCGGTCGCTCGAGGTCGTGGCGGACGCCGCGGCGGCGCTGGGATACGCGCACGAGCACGGGCTGGTCCACCGCGACGTGAAGCCCGGCAACGTGATGCTCGGCGAGGACGGGGCGGTGAAGGTCACCGACTTCGGCATCGCACGCGCCATCAGCGAGGAGACGGTGACCGCAACGGCGGCCGTCCTCGGCACCGCCGCCTACCTGTCGCCCGAGCAGGCGCAGGGCCGGCGGGTGGACGCCCGCAGCGACCTGTACGCGCTGGGCGTCGTGCTGTACGAGCTGCTAACCGGGCAGGTGCCGTTCACCGGCGACACACCGGTCGCCGTCGCGCTGCAGCACGTCCGTGCGACGCCGACGCCCCCGCGCGAGCTGGTCCCCGGCGTCTCCCGCCACGCCGAGACGATCGCGCTGCGGCTGCTCGCGAAGGACCCCGACCGTCGGTATCAGCACGCCGAGGACGTCCGCCTTGACCTCGAGCGGGCCCGCCGCGGCGACACCCCGTTGCCGCTGCGGCCGCCGGCGCCGAAGCGGCCCGTGCCGACCGCCGTCACGACCCCGGCCGGGACGGGCGGCGCCGGGGACGGCGTCGATCCCGTTGGCGGCGGAGCGACGGCCGGCGCAGCGCCCGCGATCGATCCGGCGCCGAGCGACGCGACCGTCGTCCGGAGCGCCGGCGAGCGCGCCCGCCGGACCGCCGGGTTCCTCGGGCTGGGCCTGGCCGCCGTCGCGGTGCTGGTGATCGCCGTCCGGGCGCTGACCGCCCTGCCGCCGCCCGACCCCGACGTCGCGGTCCCGTCCATCGTCGGCTCGGCGCTCGCCGAGGCCCGGACGGCGCTGACGGCGGCGGACCTCCGGACCGGGCGGGTGCTCGAGCGCGAGTCGGCGACCGCCGAGCCCGGCACCGTCCTGGCGCAGGACCCGGCCCCCGGCGCGACGCTGCCCGCCGGTGGCCGCGTCGACGTCACCGTCGCCACCGCCCCGAACCTGGTCACCGTCCCGACGGTCGCCGGTGCCGGCGGTGACGACGCGTTCGCGCGGCTGCGCGCCGCCGGCCTTGTGCCGGTCCCCGGCGGCCGCGAGACCTCCGAGACTCTGCCCGAGGGGACGGTCGTGCGGACCGACCCCGGACCGGGGTCGCGGGTGGACCGGGGCACGACCGTCCGGGTCGTGACCAGCACCGGCCCGGCCGAGGTCCGCGTCCGCGACGTCACCGCACGGGCGCTCGCGGATGCGCGGGCACGCCTGGAGGCGCAGGGCCTGGTCGTCGACGTCGTCGAGGAGGTCAACGCCGTCGTCGCACCCGGCTTCGTCATCCGCCAGGCGCCGCTGGCGGGCGAACCAGTCGTCGCCGGCGCGACGGTGACGCTCTGGGTCGCCGCTGGTTAGACGCCGCCCGCGGGGTGAGCCGCCGGCGCCGGTAGCGTCGCCGCATGCCCGCACTCCGCACGCCGACGCTGACGCTGGCCGGGGTGCCGGTGCGGCTGCACGCCTCGCTGCTGCTGGTCGTCGGACTGGTCGCGGTCACCGTCGTCGACCGGTTCGCCCTGCGGTTCGCCGCGGCGATGGCCGCCGGACTCTCGGTGCTGGTCGGGGTGCTGCTGGTCTCCTCCGTGCTAGTCCACGAGCTGGCCCACGCACTCGAGGCCCGGCACCGCGGCGGGACGATCGGCGGCATCCGGCTGTTCGCGCTCGGCGGCGTGACCGAGCTCGGCGACCACGGCCGGACGCCGCGGTCCGAGCTGGCCGTCGCCGCCGTCGGGCCGTGGGCCAGCCTCGTCGTCGCCTCTGCCTGCGGGCTGGGCGCCGCGACGGCCGAGCAGTGGCTCGGCGGGGACGTCGGCGCCGCCGTCGGGCTGGTGCTCGGGCTGACGGGGTGGCTGAACCTCGGTCTGGTCGCGTTCAACCTGCTGCCGGCCGCACCGCTCGACGGGGGCCGCATCCTCCACGCGGTGCTGTGGCGGGCGTCGGGCGATCCGGGCTTTGCGTCCCGGTCCACCGGTCGCCTCGGGCAGGCGCTGGCGGCGGTGCTAGTGGTGCTCGGCGTCGCATCGGCGGTCGTCCGGCCCGCGTCCGGCCTGGTCGCGGTGTGGTCGGCGGTGCTCGGCGTCGTGCTGTGGCGGGCGGCCGCGGCGGAGGCCCGGCGCACATGAGGGCCCCGCCACGGCGGAAGCGGCTCCGCGGCGCGAAGGGCGGGCGTGATGGCGCCGGCAGCGGACGCACCGTGCCGGCCGCCGCCGGTGCAGCCCTCGTCACGACCGCCGCGCTGACCGTCCCGATGCCGTTCGTCGAGTACATCCCCGGCGGCGCGACGGAGATCGCCCCGCTGGTCACGGTCACCGGTGCGGAGACGACCGAGTTGTCCAGCGACACAGCGCTGCTGACGGTCCGACTGGTCCGCCAGCCGGCCGCGCAGTTGCTGGTCGCCTGGCTGGACCCCGACCGCGACCTGATTCCGACGGCCCGCGTGTTCCCGCAGGGCGTCGACCGGCAGGTCTACCTGTCCCGTGAGCGCGAGCGGTTCTCGCGGCAGTTCGACGTCGCCGCGGCGGTGGGCGCGGCGGCCGCCGGGGTCGAGGTCGAGGTCCTGACCGAGGTCGTCGTCGTCGAGGTCGTCGACGGTGCGCCGGCTGCCGGACTTCTGGCCCCCGGTGACGTCGTGACCGCCTTGAACGGCGTCCCGGTCACGAGCGGCGCCGACCTTGCCGAGCGGATCCGCGCCGAGGAGCCGGGGATGACCGTGTCCCTGTCGATCATGCACCAGGGCGCGGAACGGGAACAGCCCGTGACGCTGGGGGTGCTCGACGAGACGGGCGAGGCTCGCCTCGGCGTGCTCGTCCAGACCGCCGTCGACGAGCTGGCGCTGCCCTTCGACGTCGAGCTCTCCCCCGAAGTCCGGATCGGCGGGCCGTCCGCCGGCCTGATGATCGGCCTGACCGTCTACGACCTGCTCGCCGAGGAGGACCTGCTGCGCGGACGACGGATCGCCGGAACCGGGACGCTCGACGTCGACGGCACCGTCGGACCCGTCGGCGGCGTCGCGCAGAAGGTCAAGGCGGCGATCGACGCGGGGTACGAGGTGATGCTGGTCCCGGAGGTGTCCGCGGCGGAGGCCGGGATGGTCGCGGACGGTCGCATCACCGTCCTCGGCGTCGCGACGCTCGCGGCCGCGCTGGAGGGACTCAGGCCCTGACCGGCACCTCCAGTCGAGCCAGCCACGTCCCCAGCAGCCGCATCCCCACGCCCGTCAGGATCGACTCCGGGTGGAACTGCACGCCCTCGACGTCGTTCTCGCGGTGCCGCAGTCCCATCACCAGACCGTCGGCCGTCTCGGCGGTGACCTGCAGCGCCGCGGGGACGCTGTCGCGGTTCACGACCAAGGAGTGGTACCGGGTCGCGTCGAAGGGCGACGGCAGGTCCGCGAAGACGCCCTCGCTCCGGTGGTAGATCGGCGAGGTCTTCCCGTGCATCAGCACCGGCGCCTGGACCACCGACCCGCCGTACAGCTGCCCGATGCACTGGTGGCCGAGACAGACACCGAGCACGGGCCGCAGGCCCGCCATCGCCAGGATCAGGTCGTTCGAGAGCCCGGCGTCGTCCGGGCTGCCCGGACCCGGCGAGATCACAACCCCGTCCGGTGGTTCCGCGACCACCTCGGCGACGGCGAACGCGTCGTTGCGGACGACCTCGACCACGGCGCCGAGCTCTCCGAGCTCCTGCACGAGGTTGTAGGTGAACGAGTCGTAGTTGTCGACGACGAGGACTCGAGGTGCCACGACGCCGACCTCCTCCGCCCCGCCCGAGGCTACCGACGACACCGATAGCGTCCGGCGTGGCGACGGGTCCGGAGGCCGCCGGGTGCGGCCGTGAGGTGACGGAGGTCACGGTGGCGGTGACGCTCCCCGACCGCCTCACCGCGCACCTGCCGGCCATCGAGGCCGCGGTCGCGGACGCGGTGGAACGGCTCGGCGCCGACCTCGTCGCGATCGACCCGGCGCTCGGCGCGGCCGCCGAGGCGACGGCGGACGGTGCGCGCGGGGGGAAGCGGATCCGACCAGCGCTGCTGACCTGGTCGTTCATCGCCCACGGTGGTGACGACCCCGCTCGGGTCCTCGGGCCCGCCGTCGCGCTGGAGCTCGTCCACACCTGCGCCCTGGTGCACGACGACGTCCTCGACCACGCTGACGAGCGCCGGGGGCGTCCCAGCGTGCACGCCCGGTTCGCCGCGACCCTCCCCGAGGCGGACGCCGACGGGGCCGCCGCCTACGGGCGCGCCGCCGCCATCCTGCTCGGGGATGTCGCGCTGGCCGCCGCCGACGGCGAGCTGATGGCCGCAGACGTCGACCCCGCTGCCCTGCGGCGCGCCCACGCGGCGTTCACGCGGCTGCGCGTGGAGGTGATGGCCGGCCAGTTCCTCGACGTCGATGCGGCGGCGCGGCGGGACGGGAACCGCGAGCGCGCGCTGCGGGTCGCGACCCTGAAGTCCGCCCGGTACTCGGTCGGCCGACCGCTGGAGCTGGGTGCGCTGCTCGCCGGTGCGGACGACACCGCGGCGGCCCGGATGCTCGCGGTCGGCGATCCGCTCGGTCGGGCGTTCCAGCTGCGCGACGACCTGCTCGGCGTGTTCGGTGACCCCACGGTCACCGGCAAGCCGGCCGCGTCCGACCTCGCGGAGGGGAAGCGGACCCTGCTGGTCGCCGAGGCCCTCGATCGGCTGGACGCGTCCGGACGGGCGGCGCTGGAGGCGGGTCTGGGTCGGACCGACCTCGACGAGGGGGGCGCAGCCACGCTGCGAGCCCTCCTCGAGGAGTCCGGCGCCCGTGGCGCGGTCGAGGCGCAGCTGGCCGCCGAGCTGGCGGCGGCCGACGCCGCGATCGGCGCCACCGGCTTGGCCCCCGAAGCGCAGGCGGACCTCCGCGCGGTCGCGACCTGGGCGGCCGGACGCGACGCCTGAGCCGGGGAGGGCGCGGCCCCGCAGCGCTGCGCGCGAGGGCACCCCGCCGACCGGCGGTAGCGTCCCGACAGCGCACGGACGCGCACGGACGGAGGCCCCGATGCCCGAGAGCCGGCACACCCGCGGCGGGAAGCGGCGCGTGAAGCCGCAGCGTCAGCGCGCCCCCGAGAAGCGGCCCGAGCCGTCGGCGCCGTGGGTCGGCCCGACCGGGGTCGGCTTGGTCGGCGGGGGCGCGGTCGTGCTGCTCCTCGGGAACCTGCCGGCCGTCGCGGACCTGCTGCGCGACCTGCCCGGCCTCGGCGCGAACTGGGCGCTGGTCGTCGGGATCGTCAGCGTCGCCGCGGGGTTCGGTCTCCTGATGCGATGGCGCTGACCAGCAGCCGGTCCTGACGGCGCAGCTCGGCCCGCACGACCAGCGACGCGGTCCCGACGGCGCTCGAGACCAGCAGCAGGATCAGCAGCACCTGCCACGGGATCGAGCCCGGCTCGTCGAACCACAGCGCCGGGAACCCGACGACGCGGTGGACCCTCCGGACCGAGCCGACGACGTCGGCGGGATCGACCCGACGGCTCGGCCCGACGGTGACGGCGTCCGCGCGCGTGACCAGCACCCGGCCGGCGTCGGAGACCAGCTCCTCGACGACCCGCTCGACGACGAGGACACCGTCGGCGTCGAACGCGATGACCGCGTCGAGCGGGTACGGCAGGTCGGGTGACGGCGCGACGATTACGACGTCGCCACGGTTCGCGGTCGGGCTCATGCGACCGTCGGCGACGACGAGGGCCTGCGATCCCGCTCCGGCGGCGAGCGGGAACCAGACGGCCCAGACGACGGCCGCGACGAGCAGCACCACGCTGGCGACCTGCCACAGCAGCACGGTGATGCTCCGCGTCGACGCGATGCGCTCGATCCCCTCACGGAGTCCGAGCGACCAGGTCCGTCCGCCGGTCCCGCCCCCGGGTCGGAGGCCGCCGCGGTCCTCGAGGTCGGTCGTCCCGGCGAGCGGTTCGTCCCACCCGGCCCCCGGGGGCGGGAGGTCCTCGACCGGGATCGTCCGGCCGGGCGTGGCGGGCGACTCCTCCGGTGCGGTGTCGTCGTCCGCCGGAGGATCCGCCGACGCCGGCCGAGGTGCGGCCACCGGCGGATCCTCCGGCGCTGGGACCACCGATGGTCGGGGGGCCGAGCCTGCATCGCGGTCGACCGGCACCACCGGCCCAGGACCCGGGGCCGTGACGGGCGGCGCCGGGCGGTCGGGGACGCGCGGCGGGGTCGGTCCGTCCGACGGCCGGACGCCGGACGCGGTCCCGCCGGCCGGACGGCCGGGGTCGGGGTCGGGCTCGGGCTCGGGTCGCGCCGATGGCCCGCTCCCGGGGCGCGGCGGGAGCCGCACGTCCAGGCCCGTGGGGTCGCGGAGCTCCTCGATGCGCTGCTGCGCCGCACGGCGGATGTCGTCGACCCTGGCCGCGGATCTCGTCGAACTCGTCCCCCAGAGCCGACTGCTCGTCGCGTTCCTGCCCCACCTGACGCTCCGACGGCCGGTTCGGCGAGGCTACTCCCTCCGCCGGCGGCGCTCACGGGCGAGCTCGACCGCGCCGATTCCCGTCAGCGCGAGCACCACCACGACCACCCCCGTGCCGAGCGGTGACGTCGCGGGGTCGCGGAGCAGGACGACCGGCAGCCCGACGCGCGGCACGGCAGCACCGACCTCGCCGAGGACGTCGTCGAGCGGGACGACGTGGACGACCTCGAGCGGCTCGCCGTCGGCCCGGACCAGCAGGCCGGCCGCGGCGCGGGCGTCGGCGCCGGCCTCGACGGGGACCTCCTCGCGGCCGATGACCCGGGTCGCCTCGACCCGCCCTTCGCGGCGGACCGCGACGATCGTCCCGGCACCGAGCGGCCCGTCCGGCCGGACGGCCAGCGCGACGTCCCCGGTCCGCAGCGACGGGGACATCGCCTCGTCGCGGACCAGGACCGGCCGTGACCCGAGCGCCGGCTCGAGGAGGAGCAGCCACCCGCCGAGGACCGCCGCGGCCGTGAGGACGAGTGCCGCGACCGGACGAGCGAGGCCCCGGAGCCGACGGAGCACGGCGGGCGCAGTCCGTCCGGTGCGCGCGGGCGTCGCGCCATCGGATGGGCCCGGTGCGAGGGTGACCGGCCGAGGCGTCGCGTCGTCGAAGGCCGGCGGATCCGACGGCGTGGCCCCCCGCAGCGTCGCCTCGACGCGGTCGCGCGCGGCGGCCCGGGCCGCGTCGAGGTCCCGGAGCAGCCGGTCCAGCTCGGCGTCGGCGCTCAGCGGAGGAGCTCGGTCCGGGCGGTCATCCGCTGCCCGCAGTGCGACGGCGCCCGCGACGTGCCGCGGTGCAGCAGCAGCACTTCGGTGCCGCACTCGGGGCAGGAGAACACGGTCCGCTCTGGCCCGTCCTCGACCGCGGGCAGCCCGGTGTCGTCCTTCGCGTCCTGGACCAGTGCCCGCAGCGACGCGATCGACCAGGTGAGGAACGCGAGGCCCAGCAGCGGCGCCAGCACCCACCGCCATCCGAACGCCAGCCCGGTGATGACCGCCAGCGGCGCCGCGGCCAGCAGGACCCAGCGCCGGGCGCTCACGCGTGGATCCAGATACGCGTCGCGTTCACGCGAGCCGCTCGAGGATCGTGGCGTTCGCCATCCCGCCGCCCTCGCACATCGTCTGCAGTCCGAACCGGCCGCCGGTGTGCTCCAGCACGTCCAGCAGCGTCCCCGTCAGCTTCGCCCCCGACGCGCCGAGCGGATGCCCGTTCGCGATGGCGCCGCCGTGGACGTTGACGTGGTCGAGGTCGACGCCCGTCTCGCGCTGCCAGGCCAGCACGACCGGCGCGAACGCCTCGTTCACCTCGAAGGCGTCGACGTCGCCGAGCGTCATGCCGGCACGGTCGAGCACCCGGTGAGTGGCGGGGATGACGCCGGTCAGCATCAGGATCGGGTCGTCACCGACGACGGTCATCGCGTGGACCCGCGCGCGCGGCGCGAGGCCGAGCGCCTCGGCCCGGTCACGGTCCATCACCAGCAGCGCCGATGCGCCGTCGGAGAGCTGCGAGGCGTTGCCGGCGTGGATCACCCAGCGGAGGCCGGGGAACCGCTGGTCCCAGCTGTCATGCTGGAACGCCGGCCGCAGCGCGCCGAGCGACGCGACGGTGGTACCGGGCCGGATGCCATCGTCGCGGTGGAGCGTCTCGCCGGTCGGACCCTCGCCGCGGTCGACCGGCAGCGGGACGACGTCCGCGCCGGTGCGGCCGTCGGTCCAGGCGGCGTCGGCGCGGCGGTGGGACTCGGCGCTGTAGGCGTCGAGGACCTCGCGGTCGAGGTCCCACCGGGCGGCGATCAGCTCGGCCGAGATTCCCTGCGGGACGAGGCCCGGCGCGTAGCGGTCGGCCACGGCCGGACCGAACGGGTCCTGGCCGGACAGCGACGAGCCCATCGGGACGCGGGACATCGACTCGACACCGGCGGCGATCGCGACGTCGTAGGCGCCGGCCAGCACCCCCTGCGCCGCGAAGTGCAGCGCCTGCTGCGACGACCCGCACTGGCGATCGACCGTGGTCGCGGGGACGGACTCGGGGAACCCGGCGGCGAGGACCCCGTTGCGGGCGACGTTGAAGGTCTGCTGGCCAGCCTGGGACACGCATCCGACGATGACGTCGTCGACCTCGGCCGGGTCGAGGCCCGTCCGATCGACGATGGCCCGCAGGACCGCGGCGAGCAGATCGACCGGATGGTGGCCGGCGAGGGCACCACCGGGCTTCCCGCGGCCGACCGGCGTGCGGACGGCGGCGACGATGACGGCGTCACGGGTGGTCATGGGGCCTCGTTCTCGACCGGGACGCTACCGGTCCCGGTGGGCGGACCGCGGGATCGCCTCGGCGCTGGGTACGGTCGAAGGACGAGGTCGGGGGAGCCGCGCGATGGGTGTGCCTCGTCGCATCTTCGTGTTCTGGGCCGGTCCACCCATGAACGCCAACCGTCGCCGCGGCCTTGGAGGGCTCCAGGCGGAGTCGGGCGTCGAGGTCGTGCTCGTCACGGACGAGAACCTGGCTGAGTGGCTCGTGCCGGAGCGGCCGCTCTCCGACGCCTTCGACCTGCTCTCCGAGAATCATCGCTCCGACTACCTGCGGGCCTACCTCCTGCACCACCACGGTGGCGGCTACTCGGACGTCAAGCCGACCACCGGCTCCTGGGTCCCCGCCTTCGAGGAGCTCGACGCGGACGAGCGGCTCCTGGGATCCGGCTACCCCGAGACGAACCGGAGCGGCGTGGCGTCGCTGGGGCTCGAACTGCGGAGGAAGTGGGACCTCCAGCCGACCCGGCGCGCGTGGTGGCACTACCGGTGGCTCCAGCTGCGCCACCGCTCACTGATCGGGAACGGCGCGTTCATCTACCGAACCGGCACCGAGTTCACCGAGTCATGGCTGTCCGAGGTCGAACGGCGGGTCGATGCCCTCCGCGACGCGCTGGCACGTGAACCCGCCCGGGTCCCGAAGGAACGCGCCGGACTCGTCTACGACGGCCGCCCGTCCCGGTATCCCGTCCCCTGGAGCCACCTGATGGGGGACGTCCACCACCCGCTCGTCTACCGGTACCGCCGCCGCATCGCGCAGTCGGTGCCGCCTTCCGACTGGATCGACTACCAGTAGGCGGGCTGCCGGCAGGCGGGGGACCACGCCGCCCGCCGCCTACCCTCGCCGCCTCCGGGCGCCCGCGTCCGGGGCCCGTAGCTCAGCCCGGCAGAGCACCTGCCTTGCATGCAGGGGGTCAGGGGTTCGAATCCCCTCGGGTCCACCGCGGGCGCGCCGACCGGGGCCGGGAGCCCGACCGGGACCGCACGGCAGCGAGGACCTCCGATGCCCATCGTCGCCCATTCGTCGCTGCCGAGCTTCGGCGAGCTGCGCGCGCAGGGCGAGCAGATCCTCGGCCTCGACGAGGCGCTCCACCAGGACATCCGCGAGCTGCACATCGGACTGCTCAACCTGATGCCCGACAAGGCGCTGCGCGCCACCGAGCAACAGTTCATGCGCCTGGTCGGCAGCGCCAACCAGATCGTCCAGCTGTACGTCCACCCGTTCACCGTCCCCGGCCTACCCCGCGGCCCCGAGGCGCAGGCCTACCTCGACGCCCACTACGAGCGGTTCGAGGACCTGCAGCGCGACGGGCTCGACGGCTTGATCGTCACCGGGGCGAACGTCACCGGTGTCGCGCTGGCCGACGAGCCGTTCTACGAGCCCCTCGCCGAGGTGATGGCCTGGGCACAGGAGCACGTCACCTCGACGCTGTGTTCGTGCCTCGCGACGCACGCGCTGCTGGAGCGGTTCCACGGCGTGCGCCGGCGGCGGCTCGCGGCGAAGCGGTGGGGCGTCTACGTCCACCGGGCGGTCGAGCCGACCCACCCGCTGCTGCGCGGGACCAACACCCGGTTCGACGTGCCCCACTCGCGGTGGCACGAGGTCACCGGCGCGCAGGCCCGCGACGCCGGCCTGCGCGTGCTCGTCGAGAGCCTCGAGGGGGACCTGCACCTCGCGACCAGCGCCGACGGCATCCGGACCGTCTACCTCCAGGGCCACCCGGAGTACGACGCGGTCAGCCTGCTCAAGGAGTACCGGCGCGAGCTCGACCGGTACGCCGCCGGCGAGCTCGACGCGATCCCCCCGACGCCCGAGCAGTACCTCTCGCCCGAGGCGGCCCGGCGGGTCCACGACCACGTCGAGGCGGTGGTGCGGGCGCGGGAGGGGGGGACGGACAAGGCGTCGCTACCGGCGTTCCCGGAGGCGGAACTTGCCGCGATGGTCGACACGACCTGGACCGACACCGGCCGGGCGCTGTTCAACAACTGGCTGGGCCTGATCTACCGCCTGACTGACGTGACCCGGGGCGTGCCGTTCATGCCGGGCGTGGACCCGGAGGATCCGCTGGGGCTGGGGTGAGGGCGAGGTTCCTCAGAACTCGAGGATTCGGTCGATGACCCGCGCCTGATCCGCCTCGGTCAGCCCCACGAACAGCGGCAGCCGGACCAGCGTGTCCCCGGCGTCCTCGGTGACCGGGAACTGGCCCGGGCGACCCCCGAGTCGACGGCCCACATCCGAGAGGTGGAGCGGCTGGTAGTGGAAGACCGCCATGATGCCGGCGCCGCGCAGGTGGTCGATGAACTGTGTCCGCGTCGCGAGATCGGGCATCCACAACTGGAACATGTGCGCCGTGTGGCCGGCCTCAGCGGGGATCACGGGCAGCCGGACGCCTCGGGCGGCCGCCCAGCCCGCGAGTCCGGCGGCGTACCGGTCCCAGAGCGCATGCCGACGGGCCTGGATCGCATCGAGGCGGCCCATCTGGCCGACGAGGATCGCCGCGAGCAGGTCGGACATGACCCACGACGACCCGACGTCGACCCACGTGTACTTGTCGACCTGCCCCCGGAAGAAGCGGGCGCGGTCGGTGCCCTTCTCACGCAGGATCTCAGCCCGCTCGACGAGTGCGGCGTCGTTCACGACCAGCGCGCCGCCCTCGCCGCAGGTGATGTTCTTGGTCTCATGGAAGCTGAGCGTCGACGCCGCCCCGAACGTGCCGAGGCGCCGTCCGTCCCAGGTCCCGCCCAGGCCGTGGGCGTTGTCCTCGACGAGGATCAGTCCGTGCCGGGCGGCGAGAGCCTCGAGGCGGTCCGGGTCGGCCCCCACCCCCGCGTAGTGGACCGCGCAGATGGCCCGTGTCCGCGGGGTGATGGCCGCCTCGACCGCGTCGACGTCGAGATTCAGCGTGTCGTCGCGCACGTCGACGAACACGGGGGTCAGGCCGTGCAGCAGGAACGCCGCAGCCGAGGAGACGAAGGTGTAGGCGGGGACGATGACCTCCGCGCCCGGTTCCGGCTCCGTGAGCAGCGCGGCGAGTTCGAGGGCGTGTGTGCAGGAGGTCGTCAGCAGCGTCCGCGCCCCGTCGTGGAGCTCGACGAGGAGTTGTTCGGCCTCACGCGTCGCCGGACCTCCGCCCGAGATGTGCCCCGCCGAGACCGCCTCCGCCGCCCGGGCGAGATCCGCCGCGCTCACCTCCGCGCGATTGAACGGAATCGGAGGCCCGCTCATTCGACCGGGTCCGGAACGCCGGCTCGAGCCGCGGGTCCCTCGGCCTCCCCCCCGACCGTCTCGGCGATCACGTACGTCGGCTGCCCGAGCAGCCGGACGTGCATGCGGGCGAGGTACTCGCCGATGACGCCCAGCGCGACCAGTTGTGCTCCGGCGAAGAGGGCGATCGTCGCGGCGAGGAACGGGAAACCGGGCACGCTGCTGCCGTCGACGAGGAAGTATCGGCCGACGACGAACGTCAGGACTCCCATTCCGAACAGCGCGCTCGTGAACCCGAGCCATGTGGTCGCGCGCAGAGGTCGCGTCGAGTATCCAGTCATCATGTCCAGAGCGAACGCGACGAGCCGACGGATCCCGTACCCGGAGCGGCCGTCCTGCCGGGCGTGATGCTCGACGTCGACGTGACCGACCCGGTCCGTCCCCCACTGGAGGACCGCGTCGAGAACGACCCGTGGACCAATCGCGGCCTCGGCTCCATCACGGAGTCGCGTCCGGAACGCACGGAAGGGCGAGAGGTGCTGAAGGTCCAGTCCGGCGAGTCGCCCGACCGTCCAGCGGGCGAGGTCGCCGGCCGCTCTGCGCCACCGCGGTCCCGCCTGCACGCCGCGGAATCCGTACACCAGGTCGACGTCCTTCGCGTCGAGTGCAGCGAGGAGGCGGGGGATCTCCTCCGGTGGGTTCTGAAGGTCATCGTCGAGGGTCACGACGACATCGAAGCGGGCCGCCCGGATGCCGGCAAGAAGCGCAGCATGCTGGCCCGCATTACGCCCGAGTCGGAGACCTCGGACGGACGGGTCGGAGAGCGCGAGCGCCCCGACGGTGCTCCAGGTCGGACCCACGCTGCCGTCATCGACGAGCACGACCTCGTGTTCGCGGCCGCCCAGAGCGCCGTGGATCCGGCGCACGAGGTCCGGGAGCGTCGACGAGGATCCGAAGACCGGGACGACGACGGTCACTCCCGCCCCGCCCGCTCGTCCGGGATGGACCATGCAGTGACTCCCTCGGACGCTGTAACTTGCCGCTGCCATCCGCGCGGCTCCGTCGACCCGAGGAGACTACTGATGCTGGTCCCCTCGGCGGTCGAGAGTCGTCGGTTCGGTCTTCGGATCGCCCGGTTGGTGATGCACCCCGGGGAGGATCCGGCCGCGGCGCTCACCGGCCTCGCGGAGTTCGACCTCGTCGTCGCCGTCATCCCCACCGATGGAGTCCTCCTCCCCCGGGAACTCGCGTCCGTGGGGGTCGACGTCGATGTCATGGAGGTGAGGGTGACCTGGGAGGGGCCGGCGCGATCGGGTCACGACGGCCTGACCGCTGCGTCGGAGTGGAGTACGGAGTACGAAGGGCTCGTGCAGGACGCCTTCGAGGGCTACCGGAATCACATGTCCCGAGGACTCGGTGTCAGGGGCGGCGCGGTGGCGGCGGGCTACGCCGAGTGGGCGCAGGCGCACGTCGGCCTCGACGATGCCGCATTCCTCGTATGGGATGAATCGGAACCGGTCGGCTTCGCCGCAGTGGCCGTCCACGACGACGGAACGGCCGTCGTCGACCTGGCGGGCGTCGCCCGACGGGCCCGGGGAAGAGGCGTGTACGCCGGCATCCTCGACGGTGTCGAGGTCTGGGCGTCCCGGCACGGGTCGTCGCACGTCAGGATCGCCACGCAGTCCGACAACATCCCGCCGCAGCGCGCGTGGTCACGCAGGGGTTGGCTGCCACTCAGGACCGACTGGGTCGTCCATCTTCGTCCACGGCTCGATGCTCGCTGAACCCCCTCACGGCGCGCGGTGGTGGAGCCGGTCCATCGCTCAGCGGGTGCCGGGAGTCTGTTCGGGCGTCCGGTCCGCCGTCGCCCCCGTAACCCCCTCGCGGTGGTGGCGCCGGCACAGCACCTCGTACGCGACGTGCCCCCCGTCCACATCCCCGACGACGACCTGCTCACCCTCGCGCTGGATCGCCCCGTCGACGGTCCGAGCGTTCAGCAGCCCCCGTTCACCGCACCAGCACCGGGCCTCCACCTGCAGTTCCTCGCGCCGATCCGCCAGCTCGAGCAGCCGCCGCGACCCCGGGAAGAGCGACGTCGTGAAGTCCGAGAGCAGCCCGAAGCACTGCACCTCGAGATCCGACTCGTCCGCCAGGCGGGCCAGCTGCTCGACCTGCTCGGGGGCGTAGAACTGCGCCTCGTCACAGATGATCACGTCGACCGGGTTGCCCGTCGCCATCACCGACCCGACGTAGGCGTGCAGGTCGAACCCGTCGTGGACGATGACCGCCGGCTGCTCGAGGCCGATCCGCGACGAGATCGTCGACCCGCCCCGGTCGTGCTTCGTGAAGAGCACGCAGTGCTTCCCGGCCGACCGGGCGTTGTGGGCGATCTGCAGGGCCAGCGTCGACTTCCCGCAGTTCATCGTCCCGTAGAAGAAGGTCAGACGGCCCATCGATCACTCTCTCCGGTGAGGCTGGCAGGCTACGCCCGAGCGGGTCCCCGAACGGTGAATCGCATCGGCGATGCCAGGGATGGGGGAACGGCACGGACGAGTCGATCGACCCCCGTCGCTCGCATGATCCGGACAATCGGACCGAGCCCTGCGTGCCGGGCGGCGAAGGTCGGATCCGTCGCGAAGCGGTCGAACGCCGCCGCGAGGAGTCCGCGGTCGAACTCGAGCTCCAGACCAGCGGCGCGCGCCGCGCGACGGAGACGCCCGGCCGTCACGAAGTTGACGGTGCGGAACGCGGGATCCTCACGCAGCCGCCGCGGGAGCACAATTCGGGTCATGTGGGGGGCGAGAGGCAGGAGCGGCCGGCTGATGTGAGGATCGAACGGGAAGGCGTAGTTCGGACAGACGTGGGTCTGGATCCCACCGTCGGCGACGAACCGGTGGAGGTGCACGAGTGCGCGACCCGGATCGGGGAGGTGCTCGAGGACGTTCGACGAAAAGACGAGGTCGAAACGGCCGAGTGCGTCGGGGTCGAGGTCGTCGACCCCGAGTCCGAGGCGGCTCAGGGATCCCGGACCTTCGACCGGACCACAGGCACGGTCGACGGCCTCCTCGGCGTCACGCATCAGGGGGAAGCCGTCGGAGGACGGCTCGGTCGCGACCACATCATGGCCGAGCGTCGCCAGGAAACGGCTGACGAGCCCGATCCCGCTCCCGACCTCGAGGATGCGCATCCCGCGACGGATGTGCGGAGCGACCAGCTCGACCGCCACCGGTCCCTCGTCGACGTAGGTCGTGATCAGAGCCCGGACGTCGGCGCCGCGGTCGGCGTGGCCCGGAAGTGCGGCCAACAACGACTCGGCGTCGACGCCTCGCTCGCCGAGGAACCGGACCCACGCGAGCCGCAGGTCCGACGTCGGCCCTCCGTCGCTCACCACGGCCCCGATGCGGTCGCGAGCCGATCCCGACCGCGCCTGTCCGCAGCCGCAGCGTAGGCCGATGAGCGGCCCCGTCTCGGGGCGCACTCGACGACGGCCGTAGGCTCGGGACGAACTAACCGCGCGCGGAGGCTCGGATGGGCGCCAGCTACGCCGTCGCCTCCCGGGCCTTCGAGGCCGGGTTCCGGGTCCTCGGTCTGGACCTCCGCGTCACCGGCCTCGCGAACCTGCCGACCGACGGTCCGGCGATTCTCGCCGCGAACCACGTCGGGTACCTCGACTTCGCGTTCGTGATGCTCGGCCCGCCCCGGCCGCGGCGTGAAGTCCGGTACCTCGCCCGCGGGGACCTGTTCGACGGGCCGGTGCTCGGCCCGGCGCTGCGGGCGCTCGGCGTCGTCCCCGTCGAGGAGCACCGCGACCCGGCCCGGACCCTGGCCGCCGCGCAGCGGCACCTCGAGGCCGGCGAGCTGGTCGGCCTGCACCCCGAGGGCACCATCGATCCGTCGTTCCGGCCGGCGCGGGGTCGCAGCGGCGCCGTGCGGCTGGCCCGTGCCACCGGCGCGCCGATCGTCCCCGTCGGGGTCTGGGGCTCGCAGCGGCTGCTGACCAAGTGGCGGCCGCGGGCCTGGCCGGGCCGCGGGATCCCGATCGACGTCCGGTACGGGGCGCCCTGGATGCCGGGGGACGGCACGACCCGGGCCGAGACGGCCCACCTCATCCGTCGCATCGGGGCGCTGGTCGACGCCTGCATCGACGACGAGGGGGCACCTCCGGGGTCGTGGTGGGTGCCGGCCGACCGGGGCGGCGGCGCCCCGACCCGCGACGAGGTCGATGCGCGTCTGGCCGTGCAGCGGGCCTCCCGGCGCGCCCTGCGGCGCGGGGAGGGGTGACGGCCGCTGCGGTCAGGTAGGACCGAGGCCCGCCGGACCCGTGGCCCGCTCCGGGCCCGTCCTGTGGACAACCTGTGGGGAGTGTGGAGAACCCCACGTGTGTTGTTCCACCGGTGTCGCGGACGCCGGGACCGTCGAGGGTCAGCGCGAGAGCCTCACCGCTCCTCGGGTTCGCCCCAGAGGTCCTCGTCGTCCTCGCGGCGCTGCTGGCGCTGACGCCACAGGGCGACCGCTCCGGCCACCGTGGCGAGTCCGACGACCCGGCGCAGGAACCCGCCGCCGCGGCGCTCCTCGGCCTCCTCGCGTGCCATGTGCCCCTCCGGGGACCCGCGGGCGGACGCTGGGACCGCGGGTCGCGTGGGCCAGGGAGGACTTGAACCTCCGACCTCACCCTTATCAGGGGTGCGCTCTAACCAGGCTGAGCTACTGGCCCGTGCACCTCGGATCGGTCCGTGACGAGCGGGACCGGCCGGGGGCGGAGGCGGGAGCGTAGCCGCGGCCCGCCGAGCCCGACCCCGGCGCCCGTCCCCGGTTCGCAGCCCCGCCCTCAGCGCGTCCCGTCGCCCCCGAACAGCTTGCCGCGACCGCCGGCACCACCGCGCGGCGTCCGCGGGGCCTGCGGCGTCCGCGGCGGCACGACCGCCTCGATGGCGTCGACGTGGGCGACCGTCGTCGTCTCGGCGTCGGCCGGCGCCGGCCCGGGCCGCGCGACGACCTCCGGCGCACCGCCTCCACTGCCCGCCCCGCCGAACGCGCCGCCGGGTGCCACCGGCCGGCCGCCGACCGGGCCCTCGACGTCCATCTTCACGGCGATCCCGCCGGTGATCCCGGCGATCAGGTTGTAGAGGACGGCCAGCAGCACGCCCAGCACCGTCTGGAGCACCGCCCAGACCAGCCCCAGCAGCAGCAGCTGCCGGGTCCACCGGCCGGGGTCGAGGTCGCAGGTCAGGAACCCGACGTCCTCCGCGATGCCGCAGACCTGCTCGACGAGGCCGGCGCCGACGACCGCCCGAATGACGAACGTCCCGGCCAGCACGCCGATGGCGGCGATGGCGAGGTTCGCGACGGCGCCGAACTTGAGCACGCTGAACGGGTCGATGGTCCGGAGCACCATCCGCCGGCGTGCCATGCCCTGCCTCCTCGCGCCCGGGGAACGCTACTCGCCGGCGTCCGGCGCGACCTCGGCCGCACCGTCGTCAGCGCCCGCCTCGTCCGGCTCCTCGACCCTCGCCACGCCGACCACGCGCGACTCGTCGTCGGCGCGCATCAGCGCAACGCCCTGCGTGGCCCGGCCCATGGGCCGCACGTCGGCCAGGTCCATCCGGATGACGACGCCGGCGTCGGTTACCAGCAGCACCTCGGCCTCGTAGGGCACGACCAGCGCACCGGCGACGTACCCGCGGGCCTCGACCAGCTTCGCGGTCAGCACGCCCCGGCCGCCACGGTGCTGGGTCGGGTACGCCGAGACGGGGGTGCGCTTCCCGTACCCGCGGTCGGTCACGACCAGCAGGAAGTCGTCGTCGCGGGCCTGGGACATCGCGAGCAGCTCGTCGCCCTCGTCCAGGCGGATGCCGCGGACGCCGGCGGCGGTGCGACCCATCGCCCGGGCGTCGTCCTCGTGGAACCGGATGGCCTGGCCGCGGCGGGACACCAGCAGCAGGTCGTCGGTGCCGGACGTGCGCACGACGCCGATCAGCTCGTCGCCCTCGTTGAGCTTCAGCGCGATCAGGACGCTGCGCGGCGAGTCGAACTCGGACAGGGCCGTGCGCTTCACGGTCCCCTGCCGGGTCGCGAACACGAGGTAGCCGTCCTCGGACAGGGACCCGACGGGGAGGATCGCGGCGACCGTCTCGTCCTGGTCGAGCGCCAGCCCCGGCACGTTCGCGACGTACACGCCCTTCGCGGAACGGGACTTCTCCGGGATGCGGTGGGCCTTGATGCGGTGCGCCCGCCCGCGCGACGTGAACACCAGCAGGGTGTCGTGGGTCGAGCAGGTCAGGAGGGTCGCGACGACGTCGTCCTCCTTCATCTCGGCCCCGCGCACGCCGCGGCCGCCGCGGCGCTGCGTGCGGAACGCGTCGACGGGGGTGCGCTTCACGTACCCGGCGCGCGACAGCGTGACGACGACCTCGGCGGCGGGGATGAGGTCCTCGACGCTGACCTCGCCCTCGTCGGGGACGACCTGCGTGCGGCGGGCGTCGGCGAACCGCTCGCGGACCTCGGTCAGCTCGTCCTTGATGATGGCCCGGACGCGGGCCGGGTCGGCGAGGATCGCCTCGAGGTCGGCGATCAGGGCGACCAGCTCGGCGTGCTCGTCCTGGATGCGCTGCCGCTCGAGCGCGGCGAGCCGGCGCAGCTGCATGTCGAGGATGGCCTGGGCCTGGACCTCGGTCAGGGCGAACCGCTCCATCAGCCCGGTCCGGGCGGTCTCGGCCGAGGCGGAGCCACGGATCAGGGCGATGACCTCGTCGAGGTGCTCGAGCGCGACGAGGAGCCCCTCGAGGACGTGGGCCCGGTCGCGGGCCCTGCGCAGCCGGTGGGCGGTCCGGCGCGAGACCACCTCGACCTGGTGGTCGACGTAGTGGCGCAGCGCCGCGTCCAGCGTCAGCGTCCGCGGCACCCCGTCGACCAGCGCCAGCAGGTGCACGCCGAAACTGTCCTGGAGCTGCGTGTGCTTGTACAGCTGGTTCAGGACGACCTGGGCGTTCGCGTCGCGCTTCAGGTCGATGACGACGCGCATGCCCTCACGGGACGACTCGTCGCGGAGGTCCGCGATACCGGTGACGGTGCGGGCGTTGACCAGCTCGGCCATCTTCTGGAGCAGCGCCGCCTTGTTCACCATGTACGGCAGCTCGGTCACGACGATGCGGTGGCGGTCGCCGGCGCGGCGCGGCTCCTCGACGGTGCAGACAGCGCGGACGCGGATGGACCCGCGGCCGGTCGTGTACGCCTCGGTCACGCCGCGGGTCCCGAGGATCAGCCCGCCGGTCGGGAAGTCGGGGGCGGGGAGGAACCGCATCAGGTCCAGGGCGGTCAGCGACGGGTCGTCGATCAGCGCGACGGTGGCGTCGATCAGCTCGCCGAGGTTGTGCGGCGGAATGTTCGTCGCCATCCCGACGGCGATGCCGGTCGAGCCGTTCGCCAGCAGGTTCGGGAACCGCGCCGGGAGGACGACCGGCTCCTGCTCGTACCCGTCGTAGTTCGGGACGAGGTCGACGGTCTCCTCGTCGAGGTCCCGCAGCAGCTCCATCGCCAGGCGGGACAGGCGCGACTCGGTGTAGCGCATCGCGGCCGGCGGGTCGCCGTCGATCGAGCCGAAGTTCCCATGCCCGTCGATCAGCAGGTACCGGATCGAGAAGTCCTGCCCCATGCGGACCAGCGCGTCGTAGATCGCGCTGTCCCCGTGCGGGTGGTACTTCTTCATGACGTCGCCGACGGCGGACGCGCACTTGCGGTACGGCCGGTCGGGCCGCAGGCCCGTCTCGTCCATCGAGTGCAGGATGCGGCGGTGGACCGGCTTCAGGCCGTCGCGGACGTCGGGCAGCGCCCGGCCGACGATGACCGACATTGCGTAGTCGAGGTACGAGGCCCGCATCTCGTCCTCGATGACGACGGGCTCGATCCCCCCCGTCGCCACCGCCGCGACCGCGTCCTCCGGGGCACCCGCGCCCTCGCCAGCGTCCACGCCGTCGACCGGCTGCTCGTCGCTCATCGGGACCTCAGACGTCGATCGTCGCGCTGCGCGCGTTGGCCTGGATGAAGTTGCGGCGGGCCTCGACGTCGTCGCCCATCAGGACCGAGAACATCTCCTCGGCGGCACGGGCGTCCTCGAGCCGGACCAGCTTCAGCGTGCGGCGGGCCGGATCCATCGTCGTGTCCCAGAGCTGCTCGGCGTCCATCTCGCCGAGGCCCTTGAACCGCTGGACGTCTGCGCGGCGGTCGTCGGGCAGCTCGGCGAGGAGCGCGTCGCGCTCGGCGTCCGAGAACGCGTACCGCACCTGCTTCTTCCGGCTGGGGTGCGTCACCTGGTAGAGCGGCGGCTGGGCGAGGTAGACGTACCCGGCCTCGATCAGCGGCTTCATGTGCCGGAACAGGAAGGTCAGCAGCAGGGTCCGGATGTGCGCGCCGTCGACGTCGGCGTCGGCCATCAGCACCAGCTTGTGGTACCGGGCCTTCGCGACGTCGAAGTCGTCGGCGAATCCGGTCCCCATCGCGGTGATCAGCGCCTGGACCTCGGTGTTCGCGAGCACCTTCGGCAGCCGGGCCTTCTCGACGTTGATGATCTTGCCGCGGATCGGGAGGATCGCCTGGGTGCGGCGGTCGCGGGCCATCTTCGCGCTGCCGCCGGCGCTGTCGCCCTCGACGATGTACAGCTCGCACTCAGCGGGGTCGCGGGACTGGCAGTCGGCGAGCTTGCCCGGCAGCGACGTCGACTCGAGCAGTGACTTCCGGCGCGTGAGGTCGCGGGCCTTCCGGGCCGCGATGCGGGCCTGTGCCTCGGCCTCGGCCTTCTGGACGATGAGCCGCCCCTCGGTGGGGTGCTCCTCGAACCACTCGGAGAGCCGCGCGTACACGGTGGTCTGGACGAACGACTTCACCTCGGTGTTCCCGAGTTTCGTCTTCGTCTGGCCCTCGAACTGGGGGTCGCCGACCTTCACCGAGACGATGGCGACCAGGCCGGAACGCAGGTCGTCGCCGGTCAGCGCCTCGATCTCCTTCGACCGGAGCAGCCCGCGGTCCTTCGCCCAGCGGTTCACGGCCGAGGTCAGGGCGGTGCGGAACCCCTCCTCGTGGGTGCCGCCCTCGTGGGTCGAGATGGTGTTCGCGAACGAGAGGATCGCATCGGTGTAGTCGTCGATCCACTGCAGGGCGATCTCGAGCGACTGGGCCCCCTTCGGTCCCTCCTCCTCGGCGCGCATCGTGATCACCGGGTGGAGGCCCGTGCGGGCGCGCGTCGTGCGCAGGTGGTCGACGAAGTCGCGCAGACCCTCAGGCGCGTGGAACGTCCAGCGGCGCGGGGCGAAGCGGTCGTCGTCGCCGAGCCCGCCCTCGGCCGGCGGCGGCGCGTCGTCGCCCAGCGCCTCCTCGCGCTCGTCGACGAGGTCGAGGACCAGACCGGCGTTGAGGAACGCCGTGTCGCGCAGCCGCCGGGCGATCGTGCCGGCGTCGAGGACCACGCCCTCGGTGAACACCTCGGGGTCGGGCCAGAACGTGACGGTCGTGCCGGTGTCCTCGGCGTCGCCGGTGCGGACCACCGGCCCCTCGGGCACGCCGCGGGCGTAGGCCTGGCGGTGCACGCCGCCGTCGCGGTGGACCTCGGCCTCGAGCCGGGTCGAGAGCGCGTTCACGACGCTGATGCCGACGCCGTGAAGGCCGCCCGAGACCGCGTAGGCCTGCGAGTCGAACTTGCCGCCGGCATGCAGCACCGTCATCACGACCTCGAGGGCGCTGCGGCCCTCGCGCGGATGCTCGGTGACGGGGATGCCCGAGCCGTCGTCGGTGACGGTGACGCCGCCGTCGGCCCGGAGCGTCACGATGATGCGGGAGCACCGGCCGGCGAGCGCCTCGTCGACCGAGTTGTCGACGACCTCCCAGACGAGGTGGTGGAGGCCGCGGGACCCGGTCGTGCCGATGTACATGCCGGGCCGGCGGCGGACCGCCTCGAGACCCTCGAGGACGGTGATGCTGGTCGCGTCGTACGTCGCGGCGGGCTTCGCGGACGGCATCGCGGCGCGGGCGTCGGCCGGCTTCGCGGCGTCGGCGGCAGGGGACAACCGGGGACCTCTCGTGCGGGAGCTGCGGGTCCCGGACGGGTCCGTCCGCGGCCTCTGCGTCTGTCCACCAGTCTATCGCGGGGCACCCCTCACCACGGCCCCTGAGCGCCCCTGTGGACGACGTGGGGGCCGCTCCGCTGGGGGGGTGGCGGTCAGGGGGTCGCGGGGTGCTGGGGGGCGCTGGGGGGCGGGGTCAGGGGACTCCGCGTCTCAACCCACCGCGTCTCAGCCGGCGGCGGACTCCAGCAGCGCGGCGATGGAGGCGTCGTCCAGCAGGCCCGTGCGGCGGCCGACGAGCGTCCCGTCCGGGGCGATCGCGACCCAGGCCGGGTAGGCGTTGACGCCGAAGGTCCGCATCAGGGTGCCCTCGGCACTGTCACGCACGACGGTCGCGTTGAGGCCCTCGCGCTCGAGCCACTCGTCCGGCGGCCAGTTCGGTCGGCCCGGGTCCAGCCCGGTCATCACCGCGACCAGCTCGACCCCGGCCGGCACGCCGTTCGCCGCGACGTACTCGGTCAGCAGCGGGACCTCCTGCTGACAGACCGGGCACCAGTGGGCCAGCATCACCAGCACCTGTCCGACGCCGGCGTCCCCGCCGAGGACGACCTCGTCGTCGGCCATCGTCCGTGCCGTCGCCGTCGGCGTCGGGACGCCCTGGCCCTCGAGCGGGTCGGCCGAGCCGTTCGATCCGAGCGG
>Ga0208785_1000066_pt1 | contig 39272 bp, 46 predicted proteins | sample DEB08_DNA_2_FD_185499 | JGI IMG/M metagenome (GOLD analysis project Ga0208785, IMG submission 185499) | Aqueous microbial communities from the Delaware River and Bay under freshwater to marine salinity gradient to study organic matter... | ecosystem: Environmental > Aquatic > Marine > Coastal ...
AACGACGGCACACGCTTACGGAACATACACAGCGAACAGTTCAACTTTGATCGACAACTTGTATGACCTACCAACAGGTGAGAGCCTTGACTCAAGTGCTAACACAGGTATCATGGCAAGTAACTGGAAGAGATTGAGTTACACTGCGTCAACAAGTGCTCCAAGCAATGAGCCAGCAGACGGCACATTATGGTACCACACTGCGACAGACGAAGCAGACATCATGGCACACAATGGAACAACTTGGGTTGGTTATGCAACAGCATACGCAACAACAGATCCAAATGGTCCACAGTTCAGTGCAACAGCACCGACTACACAGTCAGACGGTACTGCACTTGTGACTAACGACTTATGGATTGACACAAGTGACCTTGAGAACTATCCAAAACTTTACAAATACAACACATCAGCAACTATAAGTTCTACAAACACAGCGAACCAAGTGGCAGTTACCACTTCAGGTGCGGCATGGGAACTAGTTGACAAAGCAGATCAAACAACAGAAGACGGTGTTGTGTTCGCAGATGCTAGATACCACACAGCGGCAGACAAGGCGGATTCATTGTCAACAGGAGGTGCGGGTACAGCCAGCTCAATTAAAGATTTATTAAGCGATGGTTTCCTAGATCCAGATGCTCCTAACCCAGACAACTACCCACAAGGTATCATGTTATGGAACACAAGAAGATCTGGTTACAACGTCAAGGAATACAAGAACAGTTACATCACAACTACGAAATATCCAGGAAACGGTGCAACTGGTTTAGGTAACATCAGAGCAAGTAACGAGAGCGTATCAACTTACTTCCCTGACAGATGGGTTACTAAATCAAGCAACAACGCAGACGGTTCTGGTTCTTTCGGTAGGAAAGCACAGAGAAAAGTGATCGTTGAACAACTTAAATCAGAGATCGACACCAACCAAGCAATCAGAGAAGACCAAAGAGGCTTCAACGTAATTGCTTGTCCTGGTTACCCAGAATTGATCTCAAACATGATCAATCTAAACACAGACAGAAACAACACAGCGTTTGTAGTGGGCGACACACCTATGAGATTAGAAGGTACATCAACTGCAATCCAAAACTGGGCGAACAACACAGCGTCAGCACTTGACAACGGTGAAGACGGCCTGGTAAGTGCAAGTGATTACTTGGGTGTGTTTTATCCATCTGGTTTGACAACAGACAACACAGGTAAATCGATTGTTGTTCCACCATCACACATGATGTTGAGGACACTGGCCAACAACGACAACATCGCTTTCCCATGGTTCGCACCATCAGGAACAAGAAGAGGTGTGGTCGACAATGCCACATCGGTTGGTTACATCGACACAGCAAGTGGAGAATTCCAAACAATATCTGTTACGGAGTCAGTGAGAGATTCAATGCACGAGGTCAAGGTAAATCCAATTACTTTCTTCTCAGGTGCAGGAATCGTTAACTTTGGTAACTTGACTAAAACATCGGCAAGTTCTGCATTGGACAGGATCAACGTTTCAAGATTGGCAGTGTATCTAAGAACACAACTAGATGCAATCGCTAAACCATTCATCTTTGAACCAAATGATGAATTGACTAGAAACGAGATCAAGGGTGCAGTAGAATCATTCTTGTTGGAGTTAACAGGTCAGAGAGCATTGTATGACTTCCTAGTAGTTTGTGATGAGACTAACAACACACCTACAAGGATCGACAGGAACGAACTTTATGTGGATATAGCAATTGAGCCGATCAAATCAGTTGAATTCATTTACATACCGTTGAGAATCAAAAACACAGGAGAAATTGCAAAGTTAGGGAACTAATTTTGAATAAATAGGAGAAACAGATGGCAATATCAACTTTATCAAAATTTACAGTACCACTAGCAAACGATCAGAGTTCAGCATCACAGGGTTTATTGATGCCAAAACTACAGTATCGTTTCAGAGCGATCCTGGAAAATTTTGGAGTATCAACACCAAGATCAGAACTGACTAAACAAGTTATCGATATCACAAGACCTAACTTGACTTTTGACAACGTGACACTAGACGTGTACAACTCAAAAGTTTACGTTGCAGGTAAACACACATGGGATCCAATCACAATCAATCTAAGAGATGACGTGAACAACTCAGTTACTAAACTGGTTGGTGAACAGATCCAGAAACAGTTTGATTTCTTTGAACAGAGTTCAGCGGCGTCTGGTATTGATTACAAATTCACTGCTAGAATCGAAATGTTAGACGGTGGTAATGGCGCAAGTGCACCAAATGTGCTAGAAACATTTGAATTGTACGGTGCATACGTAGAGAACGTGAACTACAACACGTTGGCATACGCAACTTCAGATCCGGCTACAATCACAATGTCGATCAGATACGACAACGCAATCCAAACTCCAACAGGAACAGGAATTGGAACAGCGGTATCTAGAACGATCGGTACTCTAAGTACAGGTGGTGGACAGTAATACAAAAAATTAAGTTAGCAATTATAACATCAAAAGCGTCTTTATAGGCGCTTTTTTTGTGGCCATAAATACGAGTATGCCAAGCATAAACAACTTCTTAAAAGGTTTCCAGGACGGATTACCAGGTATGAAAGACTACCAACACGCATCTAGATTGTACATAGACGACAACTACAAGTTGATGCCAAAACAGAAGTTCCTGTTCCACGTTGTGTTCAACACCGATGAGTCATTGTTCCAGGGAGGAGCGAAATTGAACTCAGATGAGAGGTACCACTTGAACATGTTGGTCAAAGCATGTGAACTGCCTAAGTACAACATGAGTTACGAGGAGAAGACTCAGTACAACAAGAAGATGTATGCTGGCACAAGGATAGCGTACGAACCTGTGAACATCACATTCCACGATGATCATGCAGACACCGTGAATGCATTTTGGAAGAAGTACTACGAGTACAACATAGCAGATTCGATAGGCATGAACAGTGACCTAACAATAAACGACACCAAGGACGATTACTACAACTTCGGTGATGCGAGACAGACCACCAAATTTGGTATGGACACGCCTAGGCAGAGGCAGAAACCGTACCTCAAAGGCATCGAGATCTTCGTGTTGCATAAGAAACGTTTCACGTCAATGACTTTGGTCAACCCTGTGATCGGATCATTCTCACATGACAACCTAGATCAGGCAGACGGTGCGGGAGTGTTGAACAACACAATGCAGATACTGTACGAGACCGTCATATACAAGGCAGGCATAATCAACAGGAACAACGTTCCAGGTTTCGCGACCATCAACTACGATCGATCCCCTAGCCCATTGAGTGTGTTAGGAGGCGGTACCAACAGCATATTTGGACCTGGTGGTGTTGTTGACGGAATTGGATCTGTAATAAGGAATGTGCAATCTGGAAACATACTAGGAGCCATACTGGGTGCGTCTAACACTTACAGGAATGCCAAGAAAATTAAGAAAAAAGATGTAAAGGCCGAATTAAAAGGGATTGCCAAAGACGGCATTCTTGAGGTTGGCAAGCAGGCAGGCACTATATCAAATCCTGTGGCACAGTTCAGTGTGGGGGCCGCGGCTGTAATAGGGGCCACGGCGTTGGCATCGTCGAGGGGCACAGCAGACAACAAGAACCAGGCCGACAACACAGTGATAGTAAATTCAACCGTGGACACGGTGAACTTCCTAGGTGCTGACGAGTCATTCAATCTTGTGTCCAATGATGCGAACGTAAGAGATGAGATAGCGGCCGCCATATACTTCAAGGACATTGGTTCTCGTAAGGGACTCACGATAGCACAATCTAATCTGGAATATGAATCATCCGCTGACAACATAAAAAATGTTTACACCAGCAAGGCAATCACAGATGTGAGGAAGTTGGTCACGGAAGGATACATAAAAATTGAAAGACAGACACAGGATGTGGAGATAGCAACAGAGAAGACTACGATATAATGACAGAATTCTACACAAATCTACCACCCAAGGACAAGGACGAGTTACAGAAGACTGTGGAGAAACTGACCACCACACCATACGAGACTGACTACCAATTCAATGTGGGAGAGTATGACAGCACAATAGCGTTCTTCGTAAAACGTAATTTCTCTAGGACTGCGGCGGAATCTACAGCATACGCCATACTGTCACAGGCCAAGATAGACAACATCAAACCACAACAGATATTAGACCAGTTGACGTACGCCACACCGGCATTGCTATCTGAGTTAATGACAATAATATTAAACGCCAACAGATACAAGTCAAGTAGGTTGGGTGTGAGGAAGACCCTGGCCACCAAAGAGACGGTATCTAGAAACATCATAGACTAATGTTACCGAGATTTGCTAGGGGCAAGTTCTCCCCCAAGAATCAAGAGAAGTACGTGGGCACGAAAACACCAACATACAGGTCAAGTTGGGAACACTCTTTCATGAGATTGTGCGATGAACATCCTAATGTGTACCAGTGGGCCAGTGAATCAATCAAGATTCCATACAGGCATCCGTTCACAGGCAAGTACACTGTGTATGTGCCAGACTTCTTCATTGTGTACCAGGACAAGGAAGGTCGCAAACATGCGGAAATGGTGGAAGTAAAACCCATGAGCCAGACCTCCATGGAGGCCGCTGGCAAGAGCATGGCCAAGAAGAAACAGGTTGTGATAAACATGGCCAAGTGGGAGGCCGCAAACGCATACGCCAAACAGAGGCGGATCAAGTTCAGGGTGGTATCAGAAGAACAGTTGTTCCACAACGGCAAACGTAAGTAAATACGACAATGACAAAGAAATTAGAAGACATCCTCAATTTACCAAATGTCAAAGAAGCATTCAAAGAGGTAGACAAGAAGGAAAAAGACAAGAAGATCAAGGAGTCCAATGGTCAACACGCATCAGCCAAGAACCTAGATCCTCAAACACAGAAAAATCTACAGAAGAGTTATGCAGAATTTGACAAGGTGGCGGCGGCACTGCCCCAAGTAAAAGGGTTAGGAGAACTATCAGACCTCGAGTTAGACAAACTGGCCATAGAAGCAGAAGAGAGCTACAAGAATCTAATGGATCTGGGCATGAACGTTGATTCTAGATATTCCGGAAGGATATTTGAAGTTGCAGGAAATTTCCTAAGGAACGCCATAGACGCCAAAAGCGGCAAGATCGACAAGAAACTTAAGATGATCGAATTGCAACTCAAGAAGCAGAAGTTAGATCAGGGCAACAAAGACGGCGGTCCAGTAGAAGAAAGTGACGGATTCGTCATATCTGATCGTAACGAATTAATGAAGAAACTTCTTAAAAAAGATTAGGTATGAAATTTGCAGATCCTACCAAGAAATATCCGAACGACGGACACTTCCTTTGGTTATGGACCTATGTCAAAGACTTAAAATTACGTAGACTAATCGATTGCGGAGGACATATTGGGAATTGGACCATAAACTGGTATGATAAATGTGATAAGATCGAAGCATTTGAACCAAATCTTGAAATACTTCCTAAATATAAAAATAATACAAAACACATAAAGAATTTGACCTTGCACGAAGTAGCACTGGGTGACAAACCAGGTACAGTCTCTATGGATTATGAGACGCACGAAGGCACGTACCATGTCACCAAAAACAATGGTCCTATACAAATTAGAACTCTAGACAGTTATAACTTCCAGGACGTGGATGTAATTAAGATTGATGTAGAAGGATTCGAAGTGCCATTGCTAGAAGGTGCTAAAGAAACTATTCTAAGCAACAGGCCATGGATACAGATAGAGGCCAATAAGTCAGGTGAAAGGTATGGCAGGTCTAAAACTAAAATTCTAGAGAAATTAGCAAGTTTTGGCATGAAACGAGTGGCCAAAGAATGGCCTGATCAGATATGGAGATTCTAACAAATTTCATTCAATAACTTCAAAAAAAGACTAAATATTGCATATGAGCACATTCAAAGACTATCTAACAGAATCAACTAAGTCATATGACTACAAAATAAAGATCGCAGGGGCAAAGAAAGACATTGATGTAAATGCTCTGGAGACAGCACTGCAAAAATTTGATCTTGCCAGCATGTCAGCAGGTAAGACAACACCAATCATGACGCTACCACTTGATTTTCCTGCCTTAAGCAACGAGCAAGTGACGATCTTTGACGTGACAACGAACTATCCAGAGTCACCAAGAGTGATGCATGAGTACCTTTCAGACTTGTTAAGGATTCCAGCGACACACATCGTTGTTAGGAAACCAAACGAGCCTACAGAGGAATATCAGAACGACATGCAGGTTGCGAAGAAATCAGAATACGCAAACAAACTGCACGACATAGAATACAAAGATGCACCCAAAGTTAACGCAGAAGATTACCATTCAACAAAAGCAAACATGGGATTACTTAAAGAATTACTCAAAGACAGAGAAGTGAACAAAGACGCTCCAAAAGAAAAAGAGAATGCAATGAGCAAGGAAGAGGAAGGAACACCCAGTCCTCTGACAAAATCAACAAACCCACACCCAGACCCAAAAAGGAAATAAGTTATGGAAATGATCGACGTGTTAACAAAATTAAAAGAAATAGCAGAATCAAGACCTGAATTGGTCAAGGACGCAGTGGAGAACGTTGAGAAGACAAATCCAAAAGCAGTCACAGAAGGTGGCATGAAAGACTACCTGCACGACGAGGCAGAGAAACTTTCAAGAGAAGAATTCATTAAGAAACATGGCGAGAGCCTAGCAGGTTTCTGGGACAGCATCAACGGAACAGAAGAAGCAGTTGAAGGCAAGATGCCAGCGGGTCTAAAAGCATACCATGACAAAAAAGCAGGCAAAGAAGACAAAAAAGAAACTGTAAAAGAAGCAATCCAGATTTCAACTGACACTCCACAAGAAGCATCAATGATGATGCAGATATTAAAACTTGCAGGTGTGCAACAAGTTGATCCAGCAATGATCGGTGCAGACGAACCACAAGCACAAGCAGAACCAGAAATGGATCAAGACGACGCGGCGGGTTCAATGGACATGGCTAGAATGAGAGACATCATAAAAAATCCAGAAGACGAGCAAAAAGAAGAAACGTTCGCAAACGAACCTGAAGAGAAAGTACAAGACATAGACAGTTTAGTGAACAAACACTCAGGTGGATTGAACAGACAAAAGCAAACTCATCCAAGAGTTTCTCCAGGCGATAACCCAATGGCGGCAGAGGACAAGATCACTGAAGAAGAGTTGGCTAACAGTCTTAGAACACAGTACGAAAGTTTCAAAACTGCATATCAAGAAGCGGCAAAACCTGACTTCTTGGACATGGACAAAGATGGCGACAAAAAAGAACCAATGAAAAAAGCCATCAAAGACAAAGAAGCAAAGTAATACTTTTCCAAGTACCATCACAGCGTTAAATACTACACTATGGCGTATGTATCACTAGATAGCGACCAGATCAAGAAGGCGCACAAGAAACACAAGTACAGCAAGACACAAGTGGAACAACTTGAGAAATGCATGGATACTAAAACCGGACCATTGTTCTTTATGAAAACATTCATGAAGATACAGCACCCGGTCAAAGGATCAATGCCATTCGAGCCATTCCCATACCAAGAGAGACTGATCAACAGTTACAACGATCACAGATTCTCGATCGCCATGCTTCCCAGGCAGACAGGAAAGACCACATGTGCCTCTGGCTTCCTAATATGGTATGCAATGTTCAGACCAGATTCACAGATACTAATCGCGGCACACAAATACGCAGGTGCATCAGACATCATGTCGAGGGTGCGTTATGCCTATGAGATGTTGCCCAGTTGGATCAAGGCAGGTGTGACACAATACAACAGGAACAGCATAGAGTTTGACAACGGATCAAAGATAATGGCCACAACGACAACTGAGAACACAGGTAGGGGTATGTCACTTACACTAATTTACTGTGATGAGTTCGCGTTCGTGCAACCACCAGAGAAAGCAAAGGAATTCTGGACTTCACTATCTCCAACATTGAGTACAGGTGGTAAGTGCATGATCACGAGCACACCCAACTCGGATGAAGACCAGTTCGCATTGATCTGGAAGGAGGCAAACAAGAGATTTGATGAATACGGCAATGACAAACTAGTAGGCACCAATGGTTTCTATGCCATGAAAGCACACTGGTCAGAACACCCAGACAGAAACGAAGAATGGGCGGAGGCTGAGAAAGCCAGGATCGGTGATGAGAGATTCAGAAGGGAACACGAATGTGAATTCTTGATCTTTGATGAAACCCTAATTGACAGTATACACCTAGCAGACATGGAGGCCTCGGCACCTGTGGAGACAACAGGACAGGTACGTTGGTTCAAGAGACCTACGCCAGGAATGACCTACATGGTATCATTAGATCCTGCCATGGGAACAGGTGGAGACTACGCCGCAATACAAGTTTTTGAATTACCCACGTTCGAGCAAGTGGGTGAATGGCACCACAATACAACACCAATGAATCAACAGGTAAGAATCCTGCAAGGAATAACAAAACATCTTCATGATGCAATCATGGAAAAAGATGCATCGGCCACACCACAGATATTCTACAGCATGGAGAACAACTCAATCGGAGAGGCCGCACTTTTAAGAGTGATGGATATTGGTGAAGAAAATATAATGGGCATGTTCTTGTCAGAGCCCATAAGAAAAGGCCACAGAAGGAAATTCAGAAGAGGGTTTAACACCACTGCCAAACACAAGATAGATGCCTGTACAAAATTTAAAGAACTTATAGAGAACAATAAGATGAAGATCAATTCACAACTGCTTATATCAGAGTTAAAAGACTTTGTGGCCAGCGGCATGAGTTTCAAAGCAAAACCAGGACAGCACGATGACCTCGTAAGTGCATGTTTGTTAATGACTCGTATGATGAAAGTGCTGGCGGATTTTGACCCTAAAATATTTGAAAAATGGACAGATAGGACAAGTGAGATAACTCCAATGCCCATATTTGGATCGTTCACAGGATAATAAATACACTATATGAACCCTAAAAACTCCGAAGATTTATTCAACAAGATAAGATCGCAATTCTCGAACATCAGACTAGGTGATGAGAATGGTGCCGCTACAGCCGATCCAAGCAGTGCAGTGTTCTTTGAGTTCGAATTTGCCGAGGACGCAGACACTTTTGGTAGCGTGAGCATAAGCCTAGCAGACGGTGAGAACATGAAAGTGTATTACAACAGGGATCTAGTGAACAAGATTGATGAGGACAGCAGAGACGAATGGTATGCGTTCCTTAAGGAGTTGAAAGACTTCGCTGTAGAACATCAAATGAGGTTTGATGTTAGAGATATCACAAAAAACAACCTAACGAAGCAGGACTATGAAAATCTTGCAGATACGAACAAAACGGTAAATACTGATGAAATGTCAGAAGAACTAGCGAGAATCACTAAATTAGCGGGTGTTGAAAAGGCACCAGTTGCAGAAGGCCTAACAGGCACTTCTAAGAGTTCATTCGAGAACCTAAACAAAACAAAATTGATAATCAGACACAAAGGCAAAGTTGATGAGACCGTGCCCGGTGCGAGATCAAGACAGATACAATCACTGTACATTGAAAACGAAGATGGAGAGAGATTCAAGTATCCAATGACACACCTAGCAGGTGCGAGGGCAATGATGAGACACGTGGCCAACGGTGGTAGACCGCATGATGAATTCGGACAACATATCGTTTCAACGTCAGAAGACATCGCAAAATTAAATTCATTCTCGAGATATGCATCTAACAAAGATCAATTGAACGACAACGCGGGTGACATCATCGAGCAGACTAAATTGAAACTAGAGAACCTAAGAGGTTACATGAAGAATCTCTCTAACCAAACACACTACGAGAACGCAAGTAAAGATTTCAAAACATCAGAAGAACAAGTACTAGACGACGAGACTGTAAACAAATTAAGAGAGAAGTTCACAATGAAAAACCTAGACAGTAGAGTAGAAGATGCTTTCCCAATCATAAACAAAATAATGAGCGAATTCGAAGCAACCAAAGAGCAAGAACAAGTGAACGAACTAGAACCAGATGCTGAACCAATTGACGCACCTATACAAGCACCTGTAGATCACGGAGCAGTAGTACAGAGTTTCTTAAATGATCCGGACAGCAAATTGGTTCTAAGGAAAGATGATTCAGCAGACAAGATGTTGAAAGTGACAAAATTCACAAACAAGAACACCATGTTGAGTTCTATACTGTCAGACATAGCATCAAGACTGTTGACCAAGACAGGCGAGGAAGACAGGGTGGCAAACTTCGCTAGTAGAGTAGCAGATGAGATGGAACAAGAAAATTCAGCAACATTCAAACCAACACCTGACTACATCAAGAACAAGAAGATAGCGGTGCAGTTGGCAAAGAGATACATCGACGACTACAAGAAAATGCAATCAGAGCCAGGATACACGGACCAAGTGAGAATGGATCCAGCGGATTTCAATCCCAAGAAAGATCTAAAAGGCAAAGCAAAAGAGACAGAAGCGTTTGAATCATGGGTAGACGAAACTGTGAACGAATACGCGATGGAACCAAAAGATCCAGAAATAGAAAAGAAGGACAAAGAGAACGCTACAAAACTTGATGTGACAAAAGCAGACAAGATGATGAACACACCAGCGTATCAAAGAATGAAGTCCGGTGATCCCAAGTACGCAGATAAAACTGAGGGCATGGGCGACAAGATAGCGGACATGGCACAGAGCATGAGCAAAGATGAATTCATGAGCAAGGCCGACGAACTAGGTCTTACACCAGATGAGGCCGCGGAACACTACGAGAAGATGCAGGGCGGTGCACACGCAGGTAAGTTCGAGGGCAACCAATTCGCACAGGCAGTACAGAAAGCCAAAGCGGCGGGCATGAAAGCAGGCGACAAGTTCAAAGTAGGTGACGAAGAGTACACACTGAAAGATGCCATTGAAATGGCAGGACTAGATCTTAATGAATTCTATTCAGAAGAAGAACAGGCATACGACGCCCAAATAGACCGTATCAAAAACTTAGCACTTTACCAATAATAGTAGTAGACATTAGATAAATATAGTTGTATATTACGTACTATATGTCTGATATACATTTAGGCAAACTAAAACAAACATAGGCACAATAAAGGAGGCTTACATTATGGCATCATTGGCTGAAATAAGAGCGAAGTTAAAATCTCAAGAAGTGAATCGCTCCACTTCCAACACAGGCGGAGACAACGCCATCTACCCACACTGGAATATAGCAGAAGGATCAGAAGCAGTGGTCAGGTTCTTACCAGACAAGGACGAGACCAACACATTCTTCTGGACCGAAAGGAACATGATCAAGTTACCATTCGCTGGTATCAAAGGTCAGACTGACAGTAGACCAGTGACAGTGCAAGTACCATGCATGGAAATGTATGGGAAGACTTGTCCAGTACTCACAGAAGTGAGACCGTGGTTCAAAGACAAGAGCATGGAAGACATGGGCAGAAAATACTGGAAGAAGAAAAGTTACATTTTCCAGGGTTTTGTCACAACGAATCCACTAGCAGAAGACTCAACACCTGAGAATCCGATCAGAAGATTCATAATTGGACCTCAGATCTTCAACATAATCAGAGGGGCACTGATGGATCCAGAGATGGAAGAAATGCCAACTGATTACTTGAAAGGTGTGGACTTCAGGATCACTAAGACAACCAAAGGTGGTTATGCTGATTACTCAACATCAAAATGGTCAAGAAGGGAAAGACCGTTAGACGAGGCAGAGAGAGCCGCGATCGACACACACGGGTTGCACAACCTAGGTGACTTCAGACCAAAAGAGCCAACCGAAGCAGAGGTAAAAATAATTGCAGAATTATTTGCTAAATCTGTGGAAGGTGAGGCTTATGATCTTGAGCAGTATGGACAGTACTTCAGACCGGCAGGCGTGGCTTACCAAGGTAAACCACAGGTACAAGTACCAACAGCATCGGCTCCAGCGGCGACACAAGTGGCAGAAACGGCCCCAACAGCGGCACCTGTGACTGATAGTGCACCGGCACCACAACCCGAGGCGGCTCCGGCAACGGCGGCTCCTGCAGGTGACAGTGCCAAGAGAGCAGAAGACATCTTGAAGTTAATTAGATCAAGACAAGCAAAATAATCTGACATTTTACCAAGGCCCTAATATTGACGTTAGGGCCTAGGTATGCTAAAATAGATGACACAAAGGACAAAATTATGACAAAAGTATTTGACGCAACAAAATTTAGAAAAAGCATCACAAAGTCCATACAAGGACTTGGCATAGGATTCAGCGATCCCACAGATTGGATATCAACAGGAAATTATGCATTAAACTATTTGATGACCAGTGATTTCAACAAAGGTATTCCACTAGGAAAAGTGACAGTACTTGCAGGAGAATCAGGAGCAGGTAAAAGTTACATAGCATCAGGAAACATAATAAAAAATGCACAAGAGCAAGGCATCTTCGTTATACTGATTGACACAGAGAATGCACTAGACGAACAGTGGCTACAGGCATTGAATGTGGACACATCAGAAGACAAACTTTTAAAATTAAGCATGTCAATGGTAGACGATGTAGCAAAGACCATATCGGAATTCATGAAAGGTTACAGAGAGCAACACGCAGACAACAAAGAGGGTGCACCAAAAGTACTATTTGTTATAGACAGTTTAGGTATGATGCTTACACCAACAGATGTTAACCAGTTTGAAGCAGGTGACATGAAAGGTGACCTAGGTAGAAAACCCAAGGCGTTGACTGCTCTTGTACGGAACTGTGTTAATATGTTTGGTAGTTGGAACGTGGGACTCATAGCAACCAATCATACATACGCATCACAGGATATGTTTGATCCAGATGACAAGATATCAGGTGGACAAGGATTTATCTATGCGAGTTCTATTGTAATTGCAATGAAAAAACTAAAATTGAAAGAAGACGAGAAAGGCAACAAGATATCAGAAGTAAGAGGTATCAGAGCCGCTTGTAAGGTAATGAAGACTAGATATGCTAAACCTTTTGAAGGTGTACAAGTAAAAATTCCTTATGACACAGGCATGGATCCATACAGTGGACTTGTGGACCTGTTCGAGAAAAAAGGTCTTTTAGTTCAAACAGGAAACAGGCTGAAATACATTGATAAGGCAGGTAAAGAACACATAGATTTCAGAAAAGCGTGGACTGGTGATAAATTAGATATGATAATGGCAGAGTTCAAAGAGGAAGCACCCAAAGAAGTGGAAGACACCGATGCCCCTATCGAGGTAGAAACAGAAACAAAACCAAAAGCAAAGAGTAAAAAAGAAGAGTAATGATAGACTTTACACACGAGGACATCGAAAGGTTATGGAACTCCATAACACACTACGTTCCAGAGAGACAGAAACTGGACTGTGCCATAGACTTTATTAAGAGCCTAGAGGACATAGGAGTGGAGCAAGACGAGATCAAGGCGTCTGCCGAATACGATCCCAAGTTAGAAGAAGCGATCAACACTGTGTTCGAGGAAGACGAAGAGTCATACGGATACGGCGAAGATGATTAATTGGTACAACGAAGTCAGCAGAAACCTAGACAAGATACCAGACTGTGTGGCATACTTCGACAAGGAGTTGATCGAAGCCAAGAAGCAGTGTAAAATATACGGTAACCTGGAAAGGGCCAGTGCGTCACTGCCAGGCATAGTGGAAGAAAGATTCAGTCAACTGCAACAGTTAGAAGCGATATTGGAATACCTAAACATAGAATTACGTAGATTAAGATCAAAGACTTTCAGGAAATACTTGGAAAATTACAACAGAGCACTATCAAGCAGAGATGCAGAGAAGTACGTGGACGGCGAGGATGATGTTGTAGACATGGACAAAATAATAAATGACTTCGCATTAATCAGAAATCAATGGCTGGGCATAACCAAAGGACTGGATCAGAAACAATGGCAGATAACAAACATCGTGAAACTGAGAGTAGCAGGGATGGAAGATGCCGATATCAAATAATAGAATAATACTCACAGACGTAGACGGTGTACTGTTGGAATGGGAACACCATTTCACAAAATGGATGTTACAAAAGACACTGTTTGATGAGAGAGGTGCTAGATATCATCCTCACAGATTACTACCAGACAAACAGAACACATACGAGATGGCAGAACGTTTTGGTGTGACAAAAGACGAGATCAGAAAACACATAAGAGAGTTCAACAGGAGTGCTTGGATGGGCACACAGAGACCTATGCCGGAGTCACAGACGTGGGTCAAACTGTTGGCGGCCGAGGGTTGGACCTTCATACCTATCACATCTCAGACATCAGATATACCAGCACAACAGTTACGTAAGAGAAGATTGGGTGAACTGTTTGGCGAGCATGTGTTCACAAATTACCACATACTTGGCACGGGTGCCGACAAAGACAGTGCATTAGCGGAGTTTCACGACACCGGACTGTATTGGGTCGAGGACAAGCCAAACAACGCTGTAGCCGGGCTCAAATACGGTTTAAAGCCTATATTAATAGACCACCCATACAATCAAGACCTACAACATCCTGATATTATACGTGTAAGTAATTGGCAAGACATACACCAAATAGTCTCAGGAAGAAAATGAAAATTTACGTAGGGCACGACAGCAGAGAAGACATAGCATATCAAGTTTGCGAGCACTCAATCAAGCGTAGAGATCCATCTGCTGAAGTTATACCCCTCAAACAAAAACAGATGCGGGACCAAGGACTGTACACCAGGCCTGTGGACAAGTTGGCGTCAACGGAGTTCACGTTCACTAGGTTCTTCGTGCCATACATGAATGACTTCAAAGGCTGGGCGGTGTTCTGCGACTGTGATTTCCTTTGGAAGATACCAAGCCACGAACTTGTGAAATACTGTGACGACTCGAAAGCAGTTGTCGTGGTGCAACACGACTACACTCCCAAAGAAACAACAAAAATGGACGGACAGGTTCAGACATCATATCCCAGGAAGAACTGGTCAAGCATGGTATTGTGGAACTGTGAACATCCAAAAAACAAAATACTCACACCAGAACTATTGAACGAAGAATCGCCAAAGTTCCTACACAGGTTCAGTTGGTTGGAAGACAATGAGATAGGATCATTACCCTTAGAATACAATTGGCTAGTAGGTTGGTACAAAGAACCAAGGGACGGCACACCAAAAGTATTACACTACACGGAAGGTGGTCCGTGGTTCGATGGTTACCGAGATTGCGAATACGCCGATGACTGGAAGAAGGAATTGATCAATCTTTTCAGTGCATGATGCCCAACGATTCAGAATATTGGAAATTATTCTATTCCAAAAACAGCAATGACAAACGTTTACTCGAACCATCTTTGTTCTGCAAATTCATTTTAGATCATTTCAAAAATTCTAAAAATTTGAACATATTAGATGCAGGATGTGGCACTGGAAGAGATGCCATGGAACTTGCTAAGACACACAACGTTGTAGGAGTGGATTTGATACAACACACAGATAACCAAAATTTTACTTTTGAAAAGGCAGATTTTTGTACATTCAATAAAGAAAATTTTGATGTGATATATTCACGATTCACATATCATACTATAAGCAACGTTCAACAAGATATTTTTTTAGATAGTATAAAACATAAAACAATAATGTGTATGGAATTTAGAAGTGATAAAAGCCAGGATATTTCCTTACATTTTGGTAAAACACATTTCAGAAACTTTATAAATCTAGAACAGTTTAAAAACAAAATCAACAACAGATTCGAAATAATCTATTTGAAAGAAGATAAGGGGTTTGCACCGTTTGGTGAAGAAGATCCTATTTGTATAAGAACTATTTTAAGAAAGAAATGACAGGAACACCAAAAACAAAAAAACAACTTAACAGTAACCTGCGATTAATTTGTACGAAATTAAATGAATACAAGATAAACAATTGGTTTATTGCTTACGGCACTTTACTAGGTATAGTCAGGGACGGTTCGTGTATAGACGGTGACGACGACATAGATATTGTGATTGATGTCGCAGAAATACCAAAGGTAAAAGAATGTGTAAAATATATGATAGATAAAGAAGCATACGAAATGACAATAGATAAGAAGGGTAAATTCATGCAAATTAGCAAAGAAGATTGCCAGTTAGATTTTTACTTTGCAGAAAATAATGGTACCAATTTTTTTGATCTGCATGAGAAAGTTACGTGGAGTGAATGTATAGATCCGGAGACAAATAAGATTCCGTTAATGGAGTGGAATGGCATCAAAATTAATGTCCCACACGAAAGAATTTTAAAATTACAAAGACGGTATGGTCCGGAATGGCAAAAAAGAATCAAGAAAAACGAACCTGGCGGGGAAGGATATAGAACCGTGCTTGTGTTATAGGAAAATACAAAGTAATTATTGAAAGAATAAAATAATGGAAGGAAAAAAATTTATTGATAAGTGTTTGAACTCTCCAGTATTGTTATCCCCATGGCCGCACCAAATACTTGAGGATACTATAAGTCCTGAGATCTTTGCAAAACTAAAATTGCAGTGTGAAAAAAACTTGAATTTTAAAACAACAGAACTGATACACATACATCCAGACAAGTTCAAAGATCACGGAATAGAGTTCTATGATGAAACATTCGATATCTGTAAACAACTCTTAGCCAGGATCAAAGACGTCCAAAACATCTATCCCTCATACAGGGAATACAAAACACTAGGCATCAATGCACACATCAGCATTACACCTCCGTTGCCTTACAAGTTCTATGTGCACCAAGAAGGATTAGAAAAAACATGGAGTTCAGTGACCTACATCACGCCGGATGAGAACATAGGGACCAAGATGTATAAGAAACAATCAGATACTTCGTGCGTCAAAGAGGCCAAATGGAAACCTAACAGCACCTTTATATTTTGTGGTCAGCAAGGTAAGACATGGCACAGTTATGAAAGCAATCAACAATCCAACCGGATTACATTAAACCTTTTTGTGATGAAGTATCGTGAGAAAAAATGTTTTTATAGTGAATGATCAAAAATCTCTTTTGCTATTCGTAACATGTCGTAATTAGATTTAAACTTTTGTTGTCCACTAGCATGTCCAAAATAACATTCTGTGCCATTTTTCTTGTTATATCTCCAATCCATTTGATCAACATCAACATTTGATTCAAGCATTGCGTATATTAATTGTTCGTTGTCATCACCATTTAAATTCTTGTAATCTAAAAACTTTTTCATTATCCCTACACAAGTTTTATTCAACATAAACACACCAGCATTAAATCTTTTCTTCTGCAGGATCGATGGTTCAAATTTTCCTAGGCAGGTATCCTTTGCTCTTTGCTTGTGATACGACAACGAATTCTTCCTCGCTATCCTGTCATACACAGGTTTGAAAGACACAGTTGAGGGATACTCTTTGAACACATCCGGTGCACCGGGCCACACAATGACGTCTGTGTCCAGATACAATATGTTGTCGTACTGTTGCCACCATGTGTCATTGAAGAAGAGATCAAAACGTTCGAATGTTGGATGTATCCAATTGATCACAGGCTCGGTCATCAACTTGTAATCAGCACCTATACGTTTGGCATACTGTTCAACTGATGTGGTACTGTACCTGTAGAGTTCTTCATTGACTCCTATCTGATTGTAGGTAGGATCTGAATATTTGTCTACCGATACAAAAAACTGCACTACTAAATTCCTATTCATTTGTGAAAATATAATTGAACTCTTCTTCGTTACGTTTGTGTTGTGATTGTAATTTCAATCCAAGATCCTTTAATTTTTGCACCATGTCAACATGCCTGTTATCTATCTCAACGAGCACACTTTTGCATTTCTGTATTGTGGCGAAAGCACCCTTCAGCACCCTGTCTTCGAATCCGTCTACGTCAATTTTTAGGTAGTCCGGTTGAGGCAATATACTTTTACCAACTAGAAAGTCCATGTGCATTTCCGTGCATCCATGATAGTAATCTCCGCGTTGACCGACTTTGTTGTCAGCAACCCCTTCGTGCATGTTCTTGACATTCATAGTGCTAAGGGAAATTTGATTGCTCAACGCCACGCAGTAGGCCTGACATTTTTCAAGTTTGTTCAAATTGATGCTGTCCAATAAATTTTTATAACTTGCAGAGTGTGGCTCAAAAGCAAACACCGTGTTCTGCTTCATGACGGCACTGTACAATGTGTATATGCCAATGTTGGCACCAACATCAAAGAACACACTGTCTTGTCCAAATTGATTGATCCATTTAATTGTTTCAGGCTCTTTTGTCAACAGTCTGTCCATTCTATTTTTAATATAGGTCTTGTGGCCTTTGACGTTTGCGAATTTTATTGTTTTATCTTTGATAGGGAAACTGAAACTGTCCGCGTCATAACTTTTCAATTTTGGCATTACAATATTCCTTTGTCCATTAATGTTTCTACCGCTGTGCCGTTCTCGAACTCCTCTGGTGTGAACTGTTGGTATGCCAGACTGTACAGCCATGGTTCAGGCCCTCCATAATACGGATTCTCAATGTCAGATAATTCAACATTGCCAACATCAACAGCAAAACTCATATTATCACAGAACACAGGTATGCCCTCACATATGGCCTCCACGGCCGCGATGCTACAACTTGTCACAACACACCACGCTTCCTTGAGGTCCTCGGATAGGGGTACCTTTGCCTCACTTGGTCCTGATGTACCCCTGCCCCTAGGCTTGTGTCGAAGTTTGATAGGTCTGTCCGTGTATCTCTTAATCTGTTCTATTGTCTCGTTAGTCCAATTGGGTCTGTTCATGTATTGGTGTATGCCTGTGGAACTGGGACAAACCAAAACATGCTTACCGGCAAAGTTTGGTGCCTTTATCTTCATACCAAACTTTTCAAATCTGTCTGCCTTGCAGTCCTTCAAGTAAGGAGCGTGTATCCTGTTTTTACATATGCGCCAATAGTGATTGTCTGGCTTTAGATTACTGTTGTCAAATCTACCAAAGTAGGGTGTGTCCGTGAACCAGTAGTTGTGATTACGGGCATCTAACTTCTGCACCATCTCTCTGTTGTTGCCTACGAATCCCCAGAACATACTATTGCTGACTGGATCCTTTTCTACTGCGTTGTCTAGTTTGGTTATTTGATCGGGCCACGACTTTTCAACACCGTTGAACACTTCCCAGGCCTTGCTGTTCTTGTTATTAAATGGTGCGTAGATTGTTAGCATCTATAAATTCTTTCAGTTGATTTGCCCACTCTGTGTGCCCGTCTGTGGACGGATGGGGATCGTTTGGACTGACTATCAAGTTTTTCTCAGTGATGTATTCCAAATGGCTGACCTCGGGATTGAAAAATCTTTTCATATCTATCGCTTTCTTGATAGTATCAAAGTCCTGAGAATTCCCATCAAATGAGTTTGGGAGTGCGTTGTACATCACATAAGGAATTCTTTTTCTTTCGAAGTAATTTTGTAGATCAAAGACATTGTCCAGGAACGTCATTATGGCATGATTTTCTATATCCCATCCTATGTTGCTTTTAATAAAACTGACATTGTCTAGCGTTTTCCATGTTCTCCAAGTGAGATCAGTACCAGGCATTCTGCCTTTTTTCCAACCGTCGTTAGTGATATAGTCGTTACGATACGCACTAGACCAACCTATTACCGCAAAGGTATCTTGTGTACCAAACTTTTCAAAATAAGTCTTGGTGGAGAAACTGATCCTTGTATTTCCTCTACCACCCATGGCAAGATTTTCAAGTTCCAAGCCATATAGATCTGCCAGGTGTTTGGTTACAAACGTGTTTACACCATCCTTTGGTCTAGGAGTAAGGAAACTACAACCGTTTGAAAATATTTTTGACATACAGTAATATACTACAGTATAATTATTGTAAATGCAAACAGTTCAAAACATTAATGACATCAAGTACTTCACAGAGCAATTTGAAGTAATTGACCAAAGTTATCAATTCACCATTGACTGGAATTTGTATAATATCAAATATACCTACTCAAGTTTACCAACTTTTGTAGGCGATTTCTCTAACTGTAGCGTAAACTCTTTGCCTGTCCTAATCACAGAAGACAGAAAGATTATCACAAATCACGTATGGTCATTAATATCAAAATACAGAGATAAACCACACAAGGTACATGACATATTCACGGAATGGGGAGACAAAGTGGACATCGACATGCCACCGATCAAGCAACAATTTAATGGCACATGGAAATACGTATGGTTACCCATTGACCAATACAGTGCTGAAAATCCATGGCACATCTGGATAGATATCGTGTCAAAGTTTAGACTGATCGAAAAACGTTGGAGCACAAATTTTGAGAAATATGTTTTTGTTTTATCAAACCCAAGCAAATATTTTGAGAAGGTATGTAAGGAATTTTTTCCTGACTTGAATTATGTTGTGATGCCAAAAGACGAAACTTGGAGGTTCAGCCACTTGATCGTACCCTCACTTAGCAATCATAAAGACGGTATATTAACTCCTCACATGCCCCCATGGATAAGGCATCTTGGAAATCTTGTCAAAGACAAGGGTACTAAAGCACACAGGAAAATAGTAGTCACAAGGGAAAACGCACAGAACAGGAACATTCAAAACAAGGAACAAATGCTGATGGCACTCAAAGGTTGGGAAACTGTGGACCTAGATACCATGTCAATAAAAGAACAGGTACAAACTTTTGCCGAAGCCACACACATAGTATCACCACACGGTGCTGGACTTACAAATGTACTATGGTGTGAAGAGGGCACAAAGATCTATGAACTGACACACGAAGCCTTTTTCGGCAAGAAAGTTTATCCGGTATTATCAAAGCACTTGGGATTGAAGCACACAGTATTACTATGTGATACAGTTCCACTCAAAGGACCAAAACCAAAAAATAAAAAATCAAAAGATATGGTAGATCTAAAAATAGATGTGCCAAAACTTATCGAGTTACTCGATTAGTCCTGACAGGTCAGGTTTGACTTCGGGATACATTTTTTTCAACTTGCCCCAAATCTTTACTTGCCTTTTGTGTTTCTTTCCGCCTGCACAATGTAGGAAGTACACGTTGTCGTAGTCATAACGTTCACCATTGTTTTTGTGATTGAATTTTTTATCCATGTCTAAGAGTGGCACATCGCTGTCGACTATACAGGAATTTAGGAACATACCATCATCGATCCTATCATCTTTGATGTCTTTATACTTCTCTACCCAAGGCAACATAAATTCAGTATTGACCTTGTTCAATATCATCACGCCAGGCTGTACAAACCTTTTTGCTATCTGTTCGCCTGTGTAGTTGTCAGCCAAAGGATTTACACGTTGGTTGTGCTTGGCCCCTTCTGGTCCTGCGTTCCTAAACTTTGGATAATATGCTGTCTTTAATTTGTTGTCCTCATCAGGATACTTCTCAAATATATTTGGTGCGTGTGGTAATGCTATGACATCGCTGTCAACGTACATGATCTGATCATAGTCATCCCACCAACTCCTATCCGTCCACAGGTCAAATCTCTCCCAAGTAGGATGTTTGAACCCTAACTTTGGTTCGGTGATCCTGAGGTAATCCAAATTAAATTTTTCGCAGTACAGTTTGAAACTGTGCCTGCTGTACTCCTCCATGGGACTGGGTTTGAGATTGTTAAACTCAGGTTGCGAATATTTTTGTATGTCTATATAATATTGAATAACCAAGTTTCTCATCGATAACTATTTACGATTATGTTTTATTGTGTACGAACAGAAAGAGCCAACACCGAAAAATACATTGAATCAATAGCAAGAGGCGTATCAGGCAAAATTGTCAATTACCAAGACGCAATGAACACTGACTGTACAAAAGTCGCCTTCATGGGAGTTCTCAGAGGCACAAACATTGTGTACAACTGGGCCAAAGAAAACAAAAAAGATTTCTACTACATAGATAGACCTTACTGGGGCGAGAGCAGGGGGACACCATATTGGATGAGATGTGTGAAAAACGAACACGTAAAGACATCACACGAGACAAGACCCGATGATCGATACAAGAAATATTACAAAGGTGATCCTATACATCCTTACCACAAAAACGGAAAATATGTTTTAGTTGTGCCGCCAAGTCATAGCATGGCGTTACACTTCAATGCTCCAAACTGGTTAGAGCAAACCATGGCAACACTGAAAGCAAACACAGACAGAGAAATTATAGTAAGAGAGAAACCTTACAATCCAAAAAGTTATCTAGACGAGCAAGGAAGGATGTTGCCGGGACCTAGTGAAAACAAACAACCCGAGAAACCTTTTGAATGGGATCAGGTACACGCTGTGGTTACTTTCAACAGTTCGATAACAATAAAAGCACTGCACAACGGTGTGCCTTGCTTCAGCAATTTTGAAAACCCGTGCGGGCAGATATGTGAATCAGATTTCAGTAAAATAGAAACTCCAATTTATGCTGACAGAGAGCCTGTGTTCTACAGCCTCGCTTATGGTCAGTTCACTCAGGAAGAGTTTCGTAACGGTTGGGCATTAAGTATACTAGATGGACGTTGAGATATTCAGAAGAACAGTAAAAGACCGTAGACGTGGTGCGAGTTATGAACTACTGCAACACATGGCCGAAGGAATAAGGGCATGTGGTGATAATCCTATAATGGTAAACGAACACAAGACAGGAGAGTGGACGGACAACGAAATGGAGCCAACAGCAAAAATAGGTTGTATGTTTGGGTACGGTGGATCAAATCAGATGCACCACACAAAAGGTCGTAGAAGAGACCTTGTAGAGCGTGCCAAGAAAAAAGGCATTCATATTATCACATTTGACGGTGGAATACTTTCAAGTTTTGGAAATACAATAACACATCCTAAACATCACTGGCGTGTGAGTTTGTATTCGCCAATGAACAACGGCAACTTCCTAAGTGACAACTCACCACCTGATAGATGGGAGATGATGAAGAACTTATGGGATATAAAATACGAACCATGGAGGAAGTCAAATCAGGAAGACCCAATATTGTTTGTGTTGCAACCAAAAGACAACTGGAGTATGAACAATTTAGATCCTGTTGAGTGGTTCCACAGTGTGTATGAAAAGATTAGACCCGCAACAGATAGACCGTTTTTGATACGCCCACACCCTAATCACATGGCACACATAGAAGAACGTATCAAAGAATTTCCCGAAGAATGCAAAGTTATAATAGGACAAAAATTCTTCAGCGGTGACGAGAAAAAATATTACAGATTCAATTTCCAGGAAGCAATCGCAAATTGTCATGCAGTCGTGACGCACAATAGTACTGCCAGCATTGACAGTTGTGTGAGAGGAATACCAACATTCGTCACATCTGATTTGGCAATTTGTTGGGACGTTGCAAACAAGGATCTTAATAACATAGAGACTCCTGAGTATCCCGAAAGAGACCAATGGGTGCATGACATTGGGTACAAGCAATGGACGGAAAAAGAAATAAGGGATGGCACAGTGTTCAAAAGATTCAAAGAGAAGTTAGGATTATAATGTGTGGCATATACGGCATAACTGCAAGTGATCAAAAATTTATTAATGATTACATGCATCTCTGTAAACACAGAGGTCCAGACGGTGGGCAAAAAATTGAAATCGTAAACAAGAAATCAGGCAACGCAGTGACGTTGGGTCACAATCTCCTAAGTATAATGGCCGAGCCAGGAAAATCACAACAGCCATGGAGGACACCAAAGTACAACTATCTGGTATACAATGGCGAGATATTCAATTATTATGAACTCAAAGAAAAATATAAAGAGTTCACGGACACCACAGGTTGCGACACCGAACTACTTGCTTGGGGACTAGATAAATTTGGATTATCGTTTATTGACGAAATAGATTCTATGCATGGCTTTGCTTACTATGAAGTTGACAAAGATAGAATAACACTGAGCAGAGATCATGCAGGAGTCAAACCTGTGTACTATGCAGAAATCAGCGAGGGACTAGTATTTGGCTCTGAAATAAAAGGAATGCTAGACAAAGTTCCTAATAGCAGAAAAATAGATAATCTTGCTGTCAGTTTTATGGCAAGAACTGGGATCAATGCTTTACGTAATACTTTCTTTACAGGAATTAAAAAATTACTAGCGGGCGAAACAATAGTGTATGACATAGCCTCTAAAAAAATTATACAAACACACAGAGTCCACATTAGACCCACGAGTAACAAAAAATTCAATGAGGAAGAATTCAGAAAAAAAGTCAAAAAGACAGTAGAAATGTGTTCTATTGGTAGGAGAAAGATTGGTGTATTTTTGAGCGGCGGTCTGGATTCTAGTATAGTAGCATATGAGCTCAAACAATTAAAAGGCGAGGCTAATACATTCACAAACAGGATGGAGCCCAATGTACAAGCAGACGAAGACTATAACAGTGATGCTAATTGTGCCAGCATACTTGCACAACAGAATAATTTCAATCACAAGGAAGTTGTTATAACACCCGAGACGTTTATAGATAATTGGGACGACAGCATATACTATATGGAGCAACCTGTATACAATCCCAGTATGTCAATGTACTGTGCGACAAACAAATTTTTATCAGATAATGAAGTTATTGTTACAATGGCAGGTGACATGGGAGACGAGATACTTGCAGGATATCCAAAATATTGGAAAATGAAAAATCAACCTTGGCTAGAAAAACAAATAGGAAAACAAAAAATAGAAAGTTGGGATGATGTATTAATGCTCTGGTTAAAAAGAATCAAACGTCCGTTGCAGTTAACTGAGAATCCCGTAAGTGACGAAAAACTGATAGACGAATTCCGGAAGTGCTATTCAGGAGAATTATGGAATAGTGAAGACCCGATTGGATCATACATGGCGTTAGATTGTGTTGCACAAGTCCCGGAAGAGATGTTCAGCAGAAATGACAAGTACGGGATGGCATACAGCATGGAAGGACGTTTTCCGTTAGCCACTAAAATGTTCATGCAATATTGTATGAGTATGCACACTGATCTTAAACTAGGTCCTGATAAAAGTGATACAAAGTCTTTTATTAAGAAAGCGTATCTAGGTAAGTTACCAAACGAGATTATTAACAAAATGAAAACCGGATGGACTGTTCCTGTTGGACACTGGCTTTCCACTAGTGCTAGTGCCAAATTAAATAATTTCTACAAAGGCAGGACAGGTGAAAACTCTAAACTGGATGTGGTAAAGGCCAGTCAAAAGGCCGGAAAGGCATTGATCCCAGCGTGGATGGTCAGTGACTGGATTAAAAAATACAGCATGACTAGGTAGATTAAATATCAATATTATGAAAATAAAAGTCATCACATCGTACAAACCCGGAACATGGGAATCATATGCCAAGAAAGGAATAGAGTCAATGGCTGAACAATTTCCAAAAGAAGTTGACATAGTTGTGTATGCTGAGGAACCTAAACCCCATTGTGATCATGAAAGAATAACATGGATCGATCTAAACAGTGCAGAACCGGAACTGTTCAAATTCAAAAATAAACACAAAGATGATCCCGTGGCAAACGGAGAATTACAAGAAATCGAAGGCGGTGTGAGACGCCCTGCCGAACTACAAACCAAAGGAGGCATGGACAAGAACAAAGGCTCTTATCTGTGGGCCGCTGTGAGATTTTCAAACAAAGTGTTCTGTGTTGTGAATGGCGTGCGTAATTCAAAAGATTATGATTACGTGGTGTGGATAGATGCAGACACATTCACATTTAGGCCTGTACCTTTAGATTTTTTTAAAAAATTATTGCCCACAGACACCATGGTAACATACCTAGGCAGAGAGAATCCAAAATTGAACGACGGTGGAAAATATCCTGAATGTGGATTCGTTGGATACAACATGAAACATCCTGAGATACTAAATTTTGTAGATGAATGGGAACAACTGTACGTGACCGACGAAGTGTTCAATCTATTGGAATGGCATGACAGTTACGTGTTCTGGCATCTCACTAAGAAGTACAGGAAAGAAAAAAACATCACAGTCAACGACATAGGATACTGGATAGGTGTGAAAGGACATCATGTGTTCGTCAACAGTGAACTTGGATTGTACATGGACCACATGAAGGGAAAGCGTAAGAAACACGGAACCAGTGGTAGGAACGATCTACGTGCCAACCCAAACGCACCAGCAGATATAATGTCTGTTGACTATTGGAAAAAGGTACCACCATCAATATGAAGATAGAAGCATGGCCCAAACACGGTCCACTGAACAGCAAAACGATCTTTAAAAAATTTATAGAGTCAATACAGAAGGCCGGTGACGAAGTAATAGTCAACAGGGAAACCAACGCGGACGTGGCAGTGATATGGAGTGTGCTGTGGAGAGGCCGGATGCAAAGTTATAAAAGTGTGTGGGATCGATACAGGAAACAAGGAAAACCAGTCATAGTGATAGAAGTGGGCGGATTGCGTAGGAATCTCAGTTTCAAGATTGGAATAAATGGCATCAACAGAGATGCCGACTTTGCCAATGAAAAGTTTGACGAAAAACGTTGGCCTTTGTTCAAGCACGAACTAAGACCATGGAATCCCACAGGTGACCTCATTGTGATATGCGGACAACATGATGCATCAGAACAGTGGAAGGGACTGCCAAAGATGTCACAATGGATTGAACAACAGATAAAAGAAATTCGCAAGTACACCACAAGGCCCATACTAGTGAGACCTCATCCTAGAAACGTAATTACATTTGATGAGGACAAATTTAAGAATGTCAAGGTGAGATTACCAAAGAGAGATTATAGGACATATGATGACACAGATTTCAAAGTCACACTGGAAAGAACATGGGCTGTGATCAATCATTCCAGTAACCCGGCTATGGAAGCAGTGATAAAAGGTATACCTGTGTTCGTATCAGAATCCAGCCTGTGCCACGATGTCGGGAACATCAAATTAATGGACATCAACACACCGGCCATGCCCAACAGGCTGACCTGGGCCAACAAACTGGCATACACGGAATGGTTCGAGGACGAGATCGAAAAGGGACTGCCATGGGCTAGAATAAAAGCAAGACTTGAGGAGAAATATCTAAGATGAACCATAAACCGGATATCACATCAATAGATAATTTAAAGTATATGTGGGAACTTTGTAGTCACCATTGGCAATCAACATGGGCAGATTATCAAAATCTATTTGAAGGGAAAACATGTGTTGACATAGGAATATGGAAAGGGTTGTTGAATGCTAAGGCAGAGAAACAGTTAAATTGCAAAACAAAAATAGGGGTGGAGCCCAGTTTCACACATCGTGCGGATTGTAAAAAAATCAATCCTCATACCAAACTTTACCCTTCTATAGATGATTTACCAGATGGTATATTCACGGACATCATACTGTTGCACGGAGTGATTTGGCTGATGGACAACTGGACACAAGAAATAAAAACTTTATTATCAAAGGTCAATTGCAAACACGTACATATTCGCAGTCCAAATCATGATACATATCCGATAAAAATGGAAAATGAACCCGATGACTATAGAAATTTTACCAAAAAAAAAATGAAATACTATAATGGTCCAACAATAAACGATATTGTTGAATTTTTTAGTACAGAAAATTATAGTGTAATAGATCGAAAGGAAACAAATGTAAATAGCACGATCGTGGTGTTTGAAAAAAAAATATGAAAACTATAAACATCGGCAAAAAAGGAATTGAACCTATCCAATGGGAAAAATACAAGGGCGAAGACGTATGCGTGAATACTACAATCAAGCAAGGCAAACGTTTCCGAGACATCCGATTTTATGAAGACAAAGTCAAAGCGGTGCCTCGAGGCAACGCTTATGTTATAGGCAATGGTCCTTCACGTAAGGAATTTGATCTTACAAAACTAAAGGCCACTGGACAGACTTATGGGTGCAATGCACTTTATAGGGATTTCATGCCGGACTTCATATTCTCTGTGGACACAAAGATGTCAATGCAGATGGTGGAGGACGAAGTGGGTTTGAAGACCGTACACTACGGACCAGCACTGGAAGTAAACAGGAAACAGAGCAAGGGCATGATACATCTCATACCACACAACCCACACTGGATATCGGGCAACGCCGCTTTCTGGACTGCGGGCGTACATGGACACAAAAACATCTACCTGATAGGATTTGATTTCAGAGAGTACGGCAAAGGAGAACTAAACAACATATATCAAGGAACAGATTGTTATGGTGAACGTAACGATGACAAAATATTTGAAGGATGGTTGAAACAGTTCAGAGACATGCTGAAGATGAGACCTTATGTTAACTACACAATAGTTCATGACAATCCACCCGAATACCTTAATCATCTACAGACAGGCACGGACTTAGGCAACAGTCGACTTATAACTTACGCTGAATTTGAAAAGGAATTAACACCTAGTTAGGCCTAGGCCTGCTAGTTTAAATTTGCTTCTCCATGCAAAGAAATTTGCATTGTGATTAGAATAAGGGTCTTTCAGCCAAGACATCTGATAAAGATGTACCATTTCGTGTGCAAGAGTCTCAATAAAATCTTTCCAAGTAGGAAACTTGCAATGAATTTCAATGTAATGAAACACTTCAGTTTTATCGTAAGGAATAATTCTTTGATCAAAAGTACCTTTTCTGCATTTTCTATTATCCCAGTCGGCCACGCATCTGCCCCAATCCTTGTGTAATTTTTTAATATGAATTGGAACTCTTGGTAATCTACTATTAAACAATCCTCTGTTTATTACACCAAACCAATGATAGGCTTGTTGCTCCGTGGGTCTGAAACCGACTTTGTTTTTATACCTAATGGCAGTATTTTCCAACTTTACTTTAAGTTGTTTTCTAACATTAACGCTTTTATTTTTGTACTTTTTCATGGTTGACTATATTACCAATTATGCTATAATATACTAATAATTACCTAAAATATCATGGATAAAATGCACACAGATTTGCCAAAAACTATTAACGAAGCACTCAAAATACTAGCATATAATGATTATTTTTGGGCAAATCCTAGCATGATAGGAAATACAGCCGTAATCAAGCCACACCCCAAAGACTACGAAACTGTGAGATCTCTAGCAGAGTCACAATATGCCTGGACAGAGAAACAGGCCAGACTAGCATTGGTCATACTCAAAAGATATCTGACCAAATTCCAAGCATACGGTATGGACATTAAGAATTTACTAGACAATCCACAATATGAAGATGACTTCCGTGTGATCAGTTTTGACAAGGTCATTGAGAAGTACACAGACGACGATAATATTGACAGGATAGAGATGAGATTTCCGTATCACAAAAAAGTGATACAATTGATACGTTGCATGAAAGACAAACGTGGCTTGCCAGGAATGTATGCCTTGTATGACGGTGAGAAAAAGAAATGGACATTCCAACACAGTGATGTCACTGCCTACTATCTCACACTGATCGCTGTGAGATATGATTTCAAGTTCACGGACGACAGCCTACTGAATGACTACGAAGAAATAAAAAAACAAGTGATAGGACATCGTAAACCTTCAGCAAGATTGATAGCCGGTGAGGTTGTGTTAGATAATGCTCCTGAGTCACTACAGGAATATTGGAACGCGAATCTTAGAAACAAGACAGCACTGGCACAAGTTGATTCGTTGAAGAACTTCAACATATCAACCAAAGGGATCAATGTGCCAACGGAGACCATGGTAGGTCACAAGATAGCACATAACAATTATCACAAGTTATGGATAGACTCCAAAGGATTCAGCAAGAACGAAGTGGTAAAAGGTCTTATTGAATTAGACTGTTTCCCGTTGATCATGCCCGTGAGTGGTGACATACACATGGAAGAGGATGTCAAGGAATTCTGGGAATGGATGAATGCGTTTAAGGCACATGGTGTTGACCTATTGAATGAATGCAGTTGGGGATTCGATGTCAAAGAACCTATCTACAAGAAGGACCTAGACCGTTTCAACAGTGACAGGACCTATCTTTTAGACAACCAAAAATCACAAGAGTTCTTTGAGAACCTATACGAACTACACCAAATGAGTAAACAGTTCAAATTGATAAACGATAATACCAAAATAATATTTGTGCGTAATAGAATACCAAGGGCAATGATCAAGAGCAAGGTCAAACCACAAGCGTCATTGGTAGCATTGGGTGGTGGTTATTATGCCACTGGCACAGACAACCTGAAAAGAATGCTTGAAAATCTTCCAAAAAAGTTGTATTATAGTGATCACCAACCGAGTAGTTGGGATTGGCATGATCACATAATAGTAAAACTTTAGAATGAGCAGTTGTAAATTAGTAATAAAAGATGAAGTGAACGTGAAGTTCGAGAACCTAAGCCTCGAATGGCGCAAGAGATTATCAAACAAATTCAAATACGAGATACCATATGCGAGGCATCTACCAGCAGTTAAGTTAGGCAGGTGGGACGGCAAGGTATCATTCTTTGGGTTGGGTGGCACAACATACCTAAACCTGGTTGACCAAATACTACCCATTCTGGACGAAGGCGGTGTGTACATAGACGTTGAGGATAAAAGAGAGAAACACAACTTTGAATTCAAGCAAGTAGACAAAAATTATCTATCACACATAACATGGCCAGAAAATCATCCCGCGGCGGGACAGCCAATCGAATTGCGAGACTATCAAGTGGAAACAATCAACAAGTTCATAGAACATCCACAGAGCATACAGGAGATAGCCACCGGTGCGGGCAAGACCATAATCACGGCGGCATTGTGCCAATTGGTGGAACCATATGGCAGGACTCTGACTATCGTTCCCAACAAGAGCCTTGTCACACAGACCGAAGAGGACTTCCTCGCTTGTAACTTAGACGTGGGCGTGTACTACGGTGACAGGAAAGAGCTGGGCAGATTCAACACCATAGCAACATGGCAATCATTGAACGTGCTTGAAAAGAAAAGCAAGGACGAACACACAACAGATTTCCTAGAAGCCATACAAGGAATCAACACAGTGATAATAGACGAGGTGCACATGGCCAAGGCAGATGTACTGAAAAGATTGTTGACAGGACCATTCGCACACTGTGGCATACGATGGGGGCTGACTGGCACTGTACCGAAGGCAGACTACGAATTCATGGGATTGAAATGTAGCATAGGTGATGTGTCCAACAGGATACAGGCCAGTGAACTACAGGACAAAGGTGTGTTGGCAAACTGTCATGTGAATGTTCTACAAACACAGGATCATCCACAATTCAAAACATATGGAGAAGAGTTGAAATGGCTAACTACGGATAAAGTCAGAATGAAATGGGTGGCCAACACCATCAAAGACATATCCTCATCAGGAAATACATTAATACTTGTAGACAGAATATCTGCAGGTGAAATACTACAAGAGCAACTGGAAGATTCGGTTTTCGTATCTGGGTCAACTAAAAACACAGACAGAAAGGAACAATACGATGAAGTGTCTACAGCGACAAATAAAATTATTATTGCCACATATGGAGTGGCTAGTGTTGGTATCAATATTCCTAGGATATTCAATCTTGTTCTTATTGAACCTGGCAAATCTTTTGTGAGAGTCATACAAAGTATAGGAAGGGGTATTCGTAAAGCAGAGGATAAGGATAATGTTCAAATTTGGGATATTACCAGTAGTTGTAAGTTTGCAAAAAGACACCTGGGTGCAAGGAAAAAGTTTTACAAAGAAGCCAACTATCCGTTCAATATAGAAAAAATAGATTATGAAAACAATTTTAATTAGTGGGTGTAGTTACAGTGAAATTTTCTCTCAGGTAGACCTACAGGATTACATCAAAGAAAAATTTAATGTTGATAACATCGTAAATCTAAGTCGCGGTGGCAGTTCCGTAGACAGACAAATTAAAGTTGCTATAGAGTGGTTATCCAATAATACTTTCCCTGAACTAGTTTTGATGCCGTTGACACACATAGAAAGGTTTGACGATTCCGTAAGCAGAGAATTTGATCCAGGAATGGCATACGATGAGTCGCTTTGTGTTTCCATGGATCCGTTTCCCAATGAACAACAAATGAACCACAGGTTCCGGTCTAGGGTCGATTTACACACTGTAAATAATCTATTGAAGTATAAGACATTGACCTACAACAACACATCAGCATTCAATAACTTCATAACAAAAATTATTACATTTTCGGGTTGGCTTCAAAGTAAGAAAATAAAACATCTGTTTTTTAACATGTGTAATAAGTTTGACGAACAGCAATTATCAAGTATCAAAAAACAACTTTTTTTGAAAGAAAATAAAAATATTATTGATATCTATAAGTTTATTGGTAATAAATTTATGTATGACAACTTAACAAATGAGCTCAAGAATAAAGAAAAAATCAGCACGTTAGGATTTTACTCTCATCATTATGGCAGTGAATCTAATAAATCGTTGATTGATTATTTAAATTCGTATATTATAAAACAAAGCATATGAAAATTCTTACACTGGATAACAGAACATACAAGTTAGAAAAGATACCCGAATGGGTTGATGAAAAGTTGAGATTTGCAGTGCTTGACAATTCGGATCCCGACAATCCTGATTTCTTCTATATCCCATTGATATTCCTTGAGAGCTTCAATGCTCCAGCGGCGGTGTTGGAGATAGGACCGCACAAGATAAAGATGCCACTGGATTGGAAGATGTTGATAGGCGAGGCAGGACAACAAGAAATGCATGTGTTACCGATCACAAGTTTGAACGACAGAGGATTTGATGCTTTTGCTTTCAATCCTTTGAGTAGCACTAAACCAGAGTTCTATCCCATCGATGTGGTAGACATATACACAGAAGTCAAATGGTATTTCCCTAAAATCAAATCAGGACAGATGCTGGCAGTACCATTACAGAATGGGCCAAAACCCATGTGTGCCTACTTCGTTAAGGATATCTCAAGACAGTGCGAACAGGTTGACTATGGCTCAGTCTGGTAGGAAATCAATAACAATAGACGCACCGATCATGATAACCAGCAACAAGATCGCTGTGTGGATGGACGAAGACTGGATGTTCAGTTTCTTTGACTTCATGAAGAAACACAAATTCCAATTTTCAGGTTTACAACACAGGAACAAGAAACTAAAATTAACATTTGCAACAGCGAAAGATTGCACAATGTTTGCACTAAAATATGCCAGCAGAAAAAAATAGAAAATTCTTTGATCTAAGAAACGGCCTGAAAGCCGTGGACTTCAGGAACAAAGACTACTTCGACAGGATAGATGACAAAGAGAAGTCATTGTACTCTCCATACATGCTGATGAGGTACGTTTCAAACGTGTCATCCAAGGATCCATTCTACGTGGAACACTATGTTGAGATGGTCAACGAGTGCGTGAACAAGCACTGCTTCACATTGGGCAAACACAAGAAACTGTTATGGATACTGACCGCCATGTGTGGTGCAATGACACAGCAGTTCCATCCATGGTTGAAACCCATGAAGCGTGTGCCAAACAAGAGTCTAAAGAAATTACAGCAGATATATCCCACGTGGAAAGAAGCGGACTTGGAGACGTTGGACAAAGTTATAACAGACAGAGAACTAGAGGAATTGATAGAGGCACATGGCATCGACAAATAAATGCACATACTGTGGCAAGGAGTTCGCCAAGGAACGTACACTGCAAGTACACTTGTGTGAACCCAAGAGAAGGTATCTGCAACGTGATGAGAAATGGGTGGTGAATGCATTCATGGTGTTCCAGAGATTCTATCAGATACATCAACACAATTCCAAGACAAAAACATACGACGATTTCGTCAAGAGTTCATACTACAACGCATTCGTGAAGTTTGGTAGATTCATCATGCATATCAATCCATTGTACCCTGACAAATACATAGACTATGTGCTTCAGTCAAAAGTCAAACTGGACCACTGGGCCAGAGACGATCTGTATGAGTTGTACTTGATCGAAGCACTAAAGTCGGAACCCGTGGAGGCCGCACTACAGAGAAGCATCACAACCATGATGGACTGGGCCACAGAACAGAACGCACAATGGTCGGACTACTTCAGACTCGTGAACAAGAACAGGGCAGTGCAACACATACAGCAAGGCAAGATAAGTCCGTGGCTGTTGCTAGGTTGCAACGCAGGCAAAAGGATGTTAAAATCATTCAACGACGAACAATTACAGATGATTGAAAGATTCATAAATCCAAGTTTCTGGCCTAGCAAGTTGAAGAGCTATCCAGCCGATCACATGCTGGTGCAGGACACAGCAAGGGAAGCCAAGATTGTCTAAGATTGATCTAGAAGTGTCTGATAATTTAGAATTTGATGATGGAGATTGTGCGGTGATAATAAAAGAGGATGGATCAATTGGAAGGGTGATAATGCCAAAGGTTGATAAGGACATATTGAAAACTGAAGGATACAGAAAACTGCTTGACGTGTTAGAGGTGTTGCAACCTGGCTCGCGTGATAAGATGATACAACATGCAGAGAAAGACAAAGGGAGTGTACACTAATGCCTGATGTAGACATAGATTTTTTTGACAGAGACAACACATTAAAGTTATTCAAACACACCCCGGCATCAATAATCAAAGATGGCAAGAGTGAGAAACACAAGACGGGAGTTTACTTCCATGCTGTGCCAGAACACCCTGTGACAGGACACGCAAGTTTAGATTACAAAAATGCGGAGGACAGGGGTTACTTTAAAATAGACTGTCTTAACGTGAATATCTACAAGGATGTCAAATCAGAACAGGAACTTGTGGAACTGATGATACAGGAACCTGACTGGGACATGCTGAAGGATCCAAAGATCGTGGAAAACCTTTTCCACCTAAATGGCCACTACAACATAGTGTCCAAACTGGAACCAAAGACCATAGAACAACTTGCGGCCGTGTTGGCAATAATAAGGCCAGCCAAGCGACACCTAATGCACAAGGACTGGACAGACATAATGAAAGAAGTTTGGCTCAAGCCAACAGATGGCAGTTACTTCTTCAAGAAATCACATGCTGTGGCATATGCACAGGCCATAGTGGTACAGATGAATCTGATCAACAGAGCTAAATATAGTTTTGATGCACCATCAAAAAACTAAAAAAAGAATCAAAAAAAAATCCAAAACAAAATCCAAGTCTTCGCTCCGTTCAGAGAGTTACAGTTATCAGCCGGATAGTCCTTTAACATTACACTATCTTACAACTGGTGCTATACTTCCTGAAAAAAAGAAGACTAGGTAGGTCTTCGTACTAATTGGATTGTTCTTCTTTTCACCCGTTTCTTAGAAATTTCAGACAGTCGCACAGTTGGGCCATGCACTATCTCGACGTCCTTGGAATTGAGGGTGATCAATGTGGATCTGAAGTACCTAAACTCACCTTTGAGAAATATGTTGATTGGTAATTTACGATTGGACTCATGCCACCAAGTCTCACCGCATTTCAAGAATTTCATCTTGTCCTGTGGCATCATCAATCTACCATAATCGTAGAAACTGATAACGTTGGTGTCCTCGTTCTGTACAATGCCCACATACTCCAAATCGCCCTTTCTGATCAGGCTTAGGAATGGGAACTTGTCCCTCAAAGTATTAAAAATCTCGTTCATGCTCTATCTATAAATACTGTTAAATATGTATTATGCAAACAGTACAAAGGTATTTAATAAATCAATTGGTAATAGCCTACATAAATGGTTATCACGGAAGGAACTCAAAAGTGTACGATAGACGCTTAACACTGCACAGAGGGGTATCAAACCCAATCACATTCACGTTCAAGAATGAGGATCAGAAAGCACAAGACATCACAAGCAAGACCTACGAATTCAACATGATCGATTCTGAGAGCAAGAAAGCAGTGCTTACAAAGACACTAACCATACTGGACGATGGCTCAACTGTGAGCACCAAAGGTGATGCCAGTTGTACTATCACAGAGGGAGACCTATTACCATTAGATGCCAAGTTCTATAACTTCTCAGTAAGAGAGGTAAAATCAGATGGTAGCAGAGAGATCACGTATGCAGACACAGGTTATGCGGCCGCTGGCACAGTAGAACTACTGGATGGTGCTTATCCAGAATTTGTAGCAAGTACTAGTGTTTCTAGTTTCACAGCATCAGGTGGACCACTTGCATACACATCAGGATCAATAGATGCTAAACCAGGAATCAATAACAACAAGGCATTACACACTATTGCTGTGTACACAAAAAACTTCTCAGGTACTTTAAGGGTGCAAGGTACAATGAGTGCTTCTCCAAGCAACACAGATTACTTCGATATTACCATGGAAGGTGCGGGTTCCCCAGGGAACACATTCTCAGATTCTACAACAGTATCCAACTTCAACTTCACAGGCGTATACCAAAACGTGAGATTCAGTTGGGGGAACCACAGTGGTAACACTGGCGTGATTGACAAAATCCTATATAGACAGTAAAATAGTATAGACTATGAATCTTATACAGAATACAATTCTGACTAGCCTGCCTGCGAACAGAAAGAAGACACCAAGCGGATGGATCAGTTTCAACGCACCCTGTTGTGTGTACAACGGTGAGACCGCTGACAAGAAGAAACGTGGCGGACTTATGACCAGTGCGGACGGCACCGTGAGTTACCATTGTTTCAACTGTGGCTTCAAGGCCAGTTATGTGATAGGACGTAAACTGACCTACAAGATGAGGCAGTTCATGAGTTACATCGGAATACCCGAGGACACCATACGTAAGTTGGCCATAGAAGCCATGCGTGAGGAAGAAGGCGATGTGAAGTATGAGAAGAAGAAATTCGTCTCATTCAAGAACAAGACACTGCCCAAGAATGCACACAAACTGGACGTGTGGCTAGAGAAGTATGTGGGCAACGATCTCACAGAACCACAATGGAAGAAGATAGACGGACTATTAAAGTATTTGGAGAGCCGAGGAATTGGTGCAGACTGGTATGACTTCATGTACTCGCCCGACAAGACATGGGACATCTACCAAAGATTGCTGATACCATTCTACTGGAGAGGAGAGGTTGTAGGATTCACAGGCAGGATGTTCGAGGAGTCCGAGGGTGTGAAGTATTACACAGATGTCTGGCCAGGATATGTGTTCAACATGGACGCACAGGACTGGACAAGGAAATTCGTGATTGTCACAGAAGGACCGTTTGATGCAATAGCCGTTTCTGGTGTGAGCATACTGGGATCAGAGATAAATGACACACAAAAGGAGTTGATAGACGGACTAGGCAGAAAGGTAATTGTAGTGCCAGACAGAGATGCCCCGGGACAGAAATTGATAGATCAAGCAACAGAATTTGGATGGAGCGTTGCATTTCCAGAATGGGACAAAACGGTTGGTGATGTGGCGGATGCTGTGATGAAATACGGTAGGCTTTTTACTATACAATCAATATTAAAAACAACAGAGATGAGCAAATTAAAAATAGATCTAAAGAGAAAGATGTATGGTTAGTTTTCACATTGAGCCAACTAGTAAATGTACTTTAGAGTGTCCCCTTTGTGACAGGACTTGGTTTTACGAAACATTTAACAAAAGAAACTTACATGAAATAAACATAAACCATCTAGTGAACTTCGTGGGTACAAATAAAGATATTGACATGTGTGGAAATAACGGCGACCCAATTTATCATTCTGACTTCCTTAACCTTTGTCAAAGACTGAAAGATAATAATTGTAAGTTGAGTATTACGACAAACGGATCGGCAAAGAGTAAGGAATGGTGGAATAAACTTAATTTAATATTAGACCACAATGACAAAGTGACATTTAGTATAGATGGATTAGAAGATACTAACCATTTGTATAGAAAAAATGCAAAGTGGAAATCAATAATGGATGCAATAGAAGTGTTTAAGGATAGAAAATGTAAGTTGGTTTGGAAATACATTGTGTTTAAACACAATCAACATCAAGTCAAGCAAGCCAAAGAATGGTCTATTGATCTTGGATTTGATCATTTTAGATTAGAAAAAAGTGATAGATGGTTAGGTAAAAAGGATTTAATGCCAGATAAGAAATATGTTGACAGTTATCATGAACATCAAAAAGCAGTGCTGATAAATCCAAATTATAAGTCTGGCATGTCTCCAGACTGTTTAAAAAATAATTTACCAATGAATCAGTTATACATAGACTCAGAGGGAGATTTTTATCCTTGTTGTTTGATGGGTACACATAGATACAAATATAAATCAGTATTCTCTCCAAAACAAAAACCGTTTAATATAAAAAACAATACATTAAACCAAATATTAGAAAAACCCAATATAAAAGAATTCTTTGCTTCAACAAAACAATTTACTTCTGCTCACGAATGTTGTAAAATACAATGTGGAGTAAAAAATGGCTGACTACAATAATAACGAATCGCAACACCAAGCAAAGAATTATTCATTTGATGTACAGAAGTTGTACATCGAGATGCTGTTAGCAGATGCCGAATCCTTTGCAAGGGCACAAAATATATTCAATCCTAGATCATTTGATCGTAAACTGCAACCAATTGCCAAGTTCGTCAAGGACTACATGGACGAGTACAAGGTCATGCCTGAAGTTGACATAGTCAATGCATCGCACGATATAAAATTAAAGACAGCGAAGGATTTAGACCCAAGTCACTTCAACTGGTTACTAGATGAGTTTGAAACATTTTGTAGACATAAAGCACTTGAACAGGCAATACTATCATCGGCTGATCTATTAGAAAGAGGTGACTATGGTCCTGTTGAGGACATGGTCAAGGAGGCCGTGCAAGTTGGCCTTACAAGAGACCTTGGTACAGACTACTTCGAAGATCCAAAGGGAAGACTAGAGGCACTTAAGGATAACAATGGACAGATCAGCACTGGATGGCAGAATTTGGACAAGAAACTTTTTGGTGGTTTCAACAGAGGTGAACTAAACATCTTCGCGGGTGGATCGGGAGCAGGTAAGAGTTTGTTCTTACAGAATCTTGCAGTCAATTGGTCATTGGCCGGATTGAATGTTTGCTATATCTCTTTTGAATTGAGTGAGCAACTTACTGCCATGAGATTAGATGCAATGATGACTAACATTCCAACGAGAAAAGTGTTTCCGGAAATAGATAATGTTGAGATGAAAGTCAAGATGTTGAAAAAGAAATCAGGTAACTTGCAGATCAAATACTTGCCAAGTGGTAGCAACGTGTTAGACGTGAGAACATATCTGAAAGAGTTAGAACTTAAGAACAAGAAAAAAATAGATTGTATACTGATCGACTACT